>Ga0210395_10000046_pt1 | contig 129473 bp, 106 predicted proteins | sample IncBWH4OmetaG_FD_150861 | JGI IMG/M metagenome (GOLD analysis project Ga0210395, IMG submission 150861) | Forest soil microbial communities from Barre Woods Harvard Forest LTER site, Petersham, Massachusetts, United States - Inc-BW-H-4-O ...
CCCAGTATCCGGGCGTCCACAAGATGCCGACCGGCGCCATCACCCATGTGCCCGGCACCCAGTAGTAGCCATCGTCATCGTCCCAGGCCCAATAGCCGGGCGTCCACATCATGCCTGGACCAGGGCAGAGCGGCTGCGCGTATACCGGCAGCGCCGGCGGCCCGATGCGAACCGAGATGCCCACCGCAATCTGCGAAAACGACGTGGCTGAAAGCGATAAAATGACGACTGCCAGCAGCAACCACCGAACTACCGCCTTATTCCCGTTCATTGCCGTTCTCCCTAGTTTGTCCCAAGACCCAGCAGCCAAAAGACCCAGCAGCTAAAGCCCGCAGCGGCATTTGCAACTTAAGACCTTGGCGCGAAAATAGCGTCAGCAGGGTTACGCTCTCCATTTTTAAACCCTGAAATTTAGAGTATGTTGCTCACAAGCGTGGAGGATGTTGCTCACGACAGAAGCTATTTCAAATGAGTAGGTTGAGCTGACAGGGACGCGGCCCGCCGCGCCTCACCGCCGCCCGAAATGAATTGGGTCAACTCGCCCCAGCCTAGTAGTGTCCTGATTTGAATTTCTCAGCTTAGGACACTATCCCCGGGTTCAAGTCGCTCAAGACGTTCAAGACGCTCAAGACCGTCCACTCCTCGCCGTCTCTGTCTCTGTAGATTTCCACAGACCAGGCGTGTGACGTCCAACCTTGCCACTCGCACTGAAAGAGCCGATGATGGTTAAGGCTAGGATTATCGAGGCTAGGATTATCGAGGCGGAGATCGTCGAGGCGAAGGCGGTACAGGCGAACGCGACCGGAAACGAAGCAAGTCCTTTGTTGTCAAGATTTTGACCTCTAAACCCTTGGCGCTCAAGATTTTGCCGCGAATCGGGCGGCCTAAAGTATGCTAACTACAATAAATCCAATATTTTAGCCAAAAAGGAGGGGGGAGGGGGGGTACCCCTCAAAGGGGTACAGACCGGGCGCATCTCTGACAAAAACGGACCGGGAGGATACCTGACACTGTGATCGATTCAGCAAGGCATGTAGAAGAACGGCATGCCTTGGAAAGCGAGCAGTGTGAAGAAGCCAAATGAGGACACTGCCCCCAGCCTGCATCGCTTCCCGAAGGAACCGAGAACTGAGATCTAATTGATCTTCCGCGCCCGCGCGATCCGCTCGTCAATCGGCTTGCGCCCGGCGAATCCTTCCTGCGTTCCGTGCCAATGAGTAATGGATTTCTCTCCCAGCTTCCAGCACAGCAGAATCACCTGGCCTTCGACTTCGCAGGGAAAGTCGAGCAGGCCCGTGTCGATGTCCTTAACTTGCACGCCAATGGAGTCGATCTCCGCCAGCGCGTCTTTAGCGCGCTGCTCCGCCTTGATCTTCTCCGCCTTGCGCCGGGCCAGCGGCACCACATCGACAAACATGCCCCCGTTCAAAAAGATCCTGTGGCCGAGCGCCTGTTGCTCAGCCTCGACTTCCTCCATAACCTTCTTGCCGGCAATCGCCGCGCGCAGCAGCGACTCCAGCACCGGCAACAGCGACTGCGCTTCCTCGAGAGTAAAAGTGCGCTCGGACATGCATCTATTCTACTCCACGGTTCTCGGGCCCAAATTACTCGCGATACTTCTTGACTTTGCTCCAACGCGAAGCCAGAATGGCGATCTTCCTCCCTGGGTCCCGGGCCGCGCAACTACATCACTAATCGGAGCGCCTCCGTGTCGAACAAATATACCTACGCCAACCCATATCTCTCGCTGTGGCAGTCTGCTGCTGAAGATGTACAACGCCAAAGTGCATCCGGCCCAACCCGCTTAAAGATGATGACGTCTTTAACTGCGGCCGCGGCGCCGACGCCGGCGACGATTGACTTCATGAGCCCGGTTGACACCCTTGGAGTGCCGCTGTCCGCGGGACAGAACGCTACTGTGGAACAAATGTTCGCGCCGCCGACCACGGGCGCTCATCTGGACATCGCCGCCGTCGGCGAAGCCGTCGAAGATTGCGCCAAGGTTGCGGCCGAATTTCTCTGGGATGAAATCAAGGGCGACCAGCAACAGGCCGACGTTCTAGCCGGTGAATTGAAAGACTCCGAATGCGACCCGGGCTGGGGCGAGTGCCTGACAGCTTATCTCGCCTATAAGGTCTTATCGAGCAATCCCGTCTATCGCCCGAACCAGAATCCTGTGTTCCCTCTGGACACGAACACCCGACTGGCGATCATCGGCGATTGGGGCACGGGCGGCAATGTCGCTACGAACTTGCTGCAGCAGGTGAAGAGTTTCAACCCCGACGTGCTTCTGCACCTGGGCGATGTCTATTACGCGGGCACGCAATACGAACAGCAGACAAATTTCCTCGACATTTGCAGCAATGTGTTTGGTAACAGTGTCCGGCTCTTCAGCATGTGCGGCAACCATGATATGTACTCCGGCGGGGGCGGCTATTACTGGCTGGTCGATCAAATCGCCCAGCAGGCCAGCTATTTCTGTCTGCAGAATGCCAACTGGCAATTTCTCGCCATGGACACCGGCCACAACGACAACGATCCTTTTACCGTCGCCACCAATATGACGAGCCTGGTCGAGGATGGCTCGTGGCATGAAGAAGACTGGCTGCTCGATAAAATCAATACTGCTGGAAGTAATCAGAAAACTGTTCTGCTTTCACACCATCAATTGTTTTCCCCGTTCGGATCGGTCGGCAACGCCAATGGTTGTGCGTCCGCCTATAACCCGAACCTGCGCGCCACTTTTCAGGGCGTGATGTCGAAGATCGCGTGGTGGTTCTGGGGACATGAACACACTCTGGCCATCTTCGATCCTTACATGAACCTGCAGCGTGGACGTTGCGTCGGCGCCTCGGCCGTGCCCGTCTTCACCGACCAGCAGTCGTACAGCAATGCCGCAGGCCTGCAAACCTACGGTGGCGCTCCGCTGCCAACCTGGAATGCGAATGGCCAACTCGGAAATAACGGGCAGTCATACAACAACTGCTTCGCCATCATGACGCTGACCGGCCCTTCGGCGAATGTGGACTACTATCAAGTCCCACTCTTAGGAACGGCAGCAAAGCTGCCGGTCAATGATCAAGTTTGAGAACGATCAAAACATGAGAACGACTGCGCGATAGAACGAATATAGCCGCTCGTTTTGTTGACAAGAATTGCCTTGGTCTGATGTTTGACGATTTGATCCGTGCAAATCCGCGTGAATCCGCGGCAAAGAAGTTTCTTGGTCAGTGGCTTCTCCCGTGAGAAGGATCAGCCGACGTGGCTGAGTTCGCATCGATCGCCAGCCCGGCGATTCCCGGCGCAATGCAGTCGCCGTCGCGATTGTAGTTGGTGCAGCGCCCGGCCACGTCTTTGCGCTGCGGCGACTGCGCGAACTGCCAGATTTCCGCGAACGCAATCCCGCTGTCTGTGGGGCTCGGCGCCCGCTGCGGAAACGCACATCCCGGCGCCGGAGGGCAAGCATCGTTCGTGACCCAATAAACAATCTCGCGTCCGCCTGCGTGCTCTTGAATATCCTCGGCGGTGACGACATTGTTGTCATCGGCGGCCGCGATGCCGGAGCAGTAGATGCCGGCGCGAAATCCTGCCGCAATCACGCCGTCGACCCAGGTGTAAATGTAAGCGCTCTGCTCGGGTAGCATGCGGCCGCCCTGTTCCTGGTCGAGAAAAATGATGGTCGCGCGCGGAAACCCCTCGCGCCGCGCCGCCTCCGCCGCAGCCCGCGCATCCGTTTGTCCCAGCCGAGTGGCATTGGCGACGGTCTTCAACTGCGCGTAAAGCCTTCCATTGAACAGCACCAGAAATCCGAATCCCGCAGATTCGACCGCAGCCCGGTGTCCGACCCAAGTGTTCGTCTTTTCGCCGGGAGGTCGATTGAGCCAGTATCCCGTGTACGCAAAAGTCTGATGAAGGGTCTTGAGATTGGCATCGCCGGGATAGCCGTTAGCGTCGAAGCCGAGGTAAGCAGGAGTTTGCGCCAAAGCAATGCCAACCTGCAGACCAAGGATGGCGAAGAATGTAGGTTTCCGCAGCCGCATATTTCTTGAGTCACCATCGCCGCTGACTACAGTAACTGGTGATTCTGGCGCCCACTATCTAGCATAACCCCAGTGAGGCATTAGCATGCGGGTCACATATCTCTCCAGGGCGCGTTTCCTCGTGACTCTCTGTTTTCTTCTTGCGCTTTCGCTTACGGCACAAGAGGTCTCGAAAAATGGAGATCCAGCGACTCATGCCGACTTGCGGGAAGTCCTGCTACAGGCTCGTGACGCCGTAATCCGTCTGGCCGCCGAAGACGATAGCAGTTTTAATGGAGCGATTTCGCACAAAGTAGATCAACTCGTCCAATCTCTGCTCTACATTGATGATCGCGATGACATCCGCTATTTGCAACACAACCTAATAAAGGTATACGCCGACGAAATTCGTTCTGTTTTGGAGCCTTCTGCCACACTTCAGGATTTCGTCTCTCGCGTTGCCAAAGCGAATAGGGTGAGGGATATTTTCGAGCACGATAAGGAACTGAAAACCATAGTCAGTCAGGAAATCGAGCATGGATTTATTGAAGATGCTGTAAACACCGCACGAGCGATCCGTGTGCCAGCATCTCGGAGCCAGGCGTTTATCGAGATTGCCATCGCGCAGCATGGCAGGGGGAATGATTCACGGGCCGATGAGGCAGTAACCGCTGCGATCCACGCCTGTTATCAGGCGGGAACCGGCTTGCCTCTTATTATCGGACGCCCTGATCAACAACTGACTGGGGCTGCCAATGCGCTCGCGGACGGAGGATATCCGGAGGGCGCGCAACGAGCCCTCGCGGAAGCAGAGAAAGCCGTCGAGGCCAAAGCGAAACCAGATTCCTTCGACTGGTCAAACCTCACTCAGGCCGCAATCGCGGTTGGCGACCTACCGTCGGCGATCCGCTGGATGCAGAAGGTTGAGAGTGATGACCAGCGCGCCGACCTGCAAACGCAGTTTGCTCTGGCGCAAGCGCGGCAATCCGGCGCCGACGCCGAGGTGCGCGCAGCAACGAAGATCAGCGATCCCTGGGTGAAAATTACCACCCTCAGGGATACTGCACGTAAGCAGTTAGAAGCAGGCGACAGCAGCGGCGCGATCACAACACTTCGAATCGCGATTGAGGCTGCGAATCGGACCAGCCAGCGCCCGGTTCTTCTTCTGCATGATCTGGCCTGGGCCCAGATCGATGGCGGAGATCGCATCGGCGCGGAGCAGACGCTTGAACTGGCGCTGCAAGAAAATGAAAAAACCGCATTCGGATCTGACCAGGTGGATGGCTGGGGGTTATTGGCCGATACATTTGCCTTTCTTGGGCACTTCGACCGAGCGCACAAAATAGCATCAAAGATCGACGACCATTATTACCGGGGTTGGGCGCTCGGTTTGATCGCGCAACGCGAAGTGGAAGCCGGCCATTCGGAGGAAGCTCTGGCTTGGGCGAAGCAACTCAAGAACCCCGACGAACGCGCCAGCGCCTATCTGGCCATTGCCGAAAGCACAATCGAGAAGGTCAAGGCCGAGTCGAAATAAATTAGTTCCCGAGCGGGCACCGACACTTATCCGCCGATATGCACCATGGTCCTCGACGCCGGCACGAAATCCGGCTCGCCGATGTGGTGCCGTTCTTCCTTCTTCTGCACGACGCCCTGAATGAACTCGGCCAACTCATCGTCCGAAGCGCCGCTTCTCATCTGCGCGTGCAGGTCGTGATCCCAAACGGAAAATAGACACGTCCGAATCTTTCCGTCCGAGGTGATGCGGATACGGCTGCAATGTCCGCAGAACGGATGCGACACGGGCGCAATGATTCCGATCTCGCCGATCCCGTCTTCAAAGCGGTAGCGCCGCGCCGTCTCGGAACGCGTGTGCGGAATCTCAACCAGCGGCCGGTATTCGGCCATGCGTGCCAGGATCTCATCGAGCGTGACCACGGTCGAGGGCGCCCAAGTGCGTCCTTCTTCGAGCGGCATGAACTCGATGAACCGTACGGTCACGCCCTCTTCGCGCGCGAACATGCCGAAGGGAATGATCTGGTCTTCGTTAAAGCCGCGCATCAGCACGCAGTTCACTTTCAGCGGCCAGAGCCCCGCCCGCCGCGCCGTGCGGATGCCCGCCAGCACGTGATCATATCCGTTGGGCACGCGCGTAATCCGCGCGAAGCGGTCCGGGTCGACGGCGTCCATCGAAACCGTGACCCGAGTCAGCCCCGCGTCTTTCAACGGCTGCGCCAGTTCGGCCAGCATGTGGCCGTTCGTGGTAAGCGCAATGTCGAGCGGTTCTCCCGAGTCAAAACCCGCCCTTGGGCGGAAATCAAAATCGGCTTTGGGGTGGTGCAGCGCTTTCAGTGCTGCGATAGAGCTACCGTCTTCCGTTAGGGCCTCAGCCCCTGAGGCGCCTGTTCGCAGCCGGTCGCCAGGCTGTTCAGCCGATCCGTTATGCCCCGAAAAAGATGAGGGCGTTAGCCCCCGAGGCCCCAGCTTCGCGAGCTCGCGCACAAACTCTACGACGCCCTTGCGCAAAAGCGGCTCACCGCCCGTCAGACGAATCTTCGTGATCCCCATCCCCGCCAGCACGCGCGCCATGCGCAGATAATCTTCAAACGGCAGGTCGCCGTAAAGCGCTCCTTCGTTCCCGGTGCGGCAGTACACACACTTGTAGTTACAGCGGTCGGTAATGGAGATCCGCAGGTCTGTAATGGCGCGCCCGAATTTGTCGTGGAGCAGCATTCAGTACTCAGTCGTCAGCATTCAGCCAGTGGGCTTGGTTGAAGGCCACTCTTCATTGTACTGGCTGAATGCCGAGTGCTGAATGCCGAGTGCTGATGCTGGGCGCCTACTGCAGCGCCTTCTCAATCGCCGCCTCGGCCAACGGCGCCATAATCTTGAATCCCGCCGCGTTCGGATGCAGCCCATCATCGGCGAGCTCCTTCTTCATCATTCCCTTTGTGTCGACCATGGCGCTGAAATAGTCGAGAAAGGTACAACCATTCGCCGGCAGTGCGCAGTAGCTCCGCAGCCAGTTGTTCAACACAAGAATCTTCTCCGGCGAGCGCTGGGCAAAAAAGTCCTTCGCTTTCTCCGTGTAATTGTGGACCGGCAATACCGAACCGAAGATCACCTTGATATCGTGTGCGCGCGCCAGTTCCGCCAGCGACGCGTAGTCAGCCTCAATGTCCTCCAGCCGCATCGGCCCGGTATTGCCTGCAATGTCGTTGGTCCCCGCGAGAATGATGACAACTTTGGGCCGCAGATTAATCACATCCTGCCGGAAGCGCACCAGCATCTGCGGCGTGGTTTGCCCGCCAATGCCGCGGTTGATGTAAGGCTTCCCGGGAAAATATTCGTCGAGGTGCCAGATGTCAGTGATCGAGTCACCGAAGAACACGACGCGGTCTTCCCCGCGCTTCGGCGGCTTGAGTTCCGCATTCGCCGAGCGATAGCGTGCCAGCTGCCCGAAGTCGTCGGTGAACACCGCAATCCGTGAAGCCCGGTATTGATCGAGGCCAGGGAAGCCGGTGGGCGGAATGCTGGGCGGCGACTGCGCTGACTGCTGGGCTAAGACCGTTGCGGCGAGGGAGAGAACTAATGTGAGCGTTTGGATATAACGAGATGCCTTCATGTGATTGTCCGTAAGATAACAGGATAACGCCGAGAGGCTCTACTACTGCTGCGGAAAAGTCGGCCCGATGTCCGAATCACGGTCGGCTCGTAATCGCGAGCGCAATCGCCTTCTCCGCTAGCGGCGCCATGACTTTGTACCCGGCCACATTCGGATGCAGCCCCTCATCTGACAACTCGCGCTTCAGCATGCCCTTCTCATCAACCATCGCTGAGAAGTAGTCGAGATAAACCAAACCATTCTGCGCGCAGTAATCCTTGAGCCAATTGTTGAGCGCCAGGATTCTCTCACGCGGACGCAGGGCAAACGACTCCTTCGCATCGTCTGTGTAATTGTTCACCGGAATCAGCGAGGCAAAGACCACGCGAATGTGGTGCAAGCGCGCCAACTCGGCCATGGACGCGTAGTTGGCCTCAATGTCTTCATTGCGCGCGGGCCCCGTGACGCCGGCCACGTCGTTGGTTCCGGCCAGCACGACCAGCACCGTGGGATGCAGCTCAATCACATCCTGGCGGAAGCGCACCAGCATCTGCGGAGTAGTCTGCCCATCGATGCCGCGATTCAAGACGACGTAAGGCTTGCCGGAAAAATAGTCAGCCAGCTTCCAGTAGTCGGTAATGGAGTCGCCGAGAAACACGACTCGATTCTCCTTCGTCACCGGCAGACCGAGCGCCGCATCGGCCTCGCGATAGCGTTTCAGTTCCGCGAAGTCGTCCGTGTAGATAGCAATCCGCGAGGCACGGTACTGATCGAGGTCAGGAGAACCGGTCGAGGGGATCGAAGGTGCGGGCTGTTGGGCGAGCGAAGCTGCTGACAAAAGAAAACCCGAGACTAAAATAAATCGGCAGCGCATCCCGCAAATGCTACCACGTCATCTGGCGGTCAATTGTTCCCTGGTTTGATCCGCATAAATCCGTGGCAAAGAAATTCCAGCTCTACATCCCGTCGTAATTTGGCCCGCCGCCGCCCTCCGGCGGAACCCAGGTAATAATCTGGTACGGGTCGGCGATGTCGCACGTCTTGCAGTGGACGCAGTTCGACGGATTCAGGCTGATGCGCTTGCCATTGGGCTGGCTGGCATCGTCGACCATTTCGTAGACGTTTGCCGGACAGAAATTCTGGCAAGGGCTGCCGAATTCTTTCACGCAGCGCGTGTTGCAGAGGTTTGTGTCGTGAATGACCAGGTGCGCGGGCTGGTCTTCTTCGTGCTTGGTGCCCGAATGATAGAGATCGGTGAGCTTGTCGAAGGTGAGCTTGCCGTCGCCCTTGGCGGGCCCGAGCAGGCGCGCTTCCGCGCCGCCATTGGCGGGCAAGTCTGCGAGCTTGCGCATGTTCTCGTAGCCGGCTTTCGCTGGATAACGATTGCGCAGGCCGCGTCCGCCGGTCATCATCTGCAGCGCGGTGTGGAACATGCCCGCGAACATGCCATGCTCGAACCCCTGGTGCAGGTTGCGAACTCCCCAGAGTTCTTCCTTGATCCAGCTCGATTCGACTTTTTTCTGAAACTCGCCCAGCGTCGCCGCCGACGAATCATCTTTGATCAACGCTTCGAACGCCGTCTCGGCTGCTAGCATCCCACTCTTGATCGCTAGATGAATTCCCTTAAGCCGCGCGGAATTCAGAAAGCCGGCGGAGTCGCCGAGGATCATCCATCCATCGCCCGCAACCGGCGGAATCGCCCACCAGCCGCCGTAGGGCATCGATTTCGCCCCGTAGCGGATCATCTTGCCGCCTTCCAGCAACCTGGTGACAAACGGATGCCGCTTGAACTCCTGCAACACGCGCTGCGGATCAAGGCGCGGGTCGGCGTAATCGAGCCCTGTCACGAATCCGAGCGACACGACGTTATTCGATCCATCGCCTTTCGAGCCGTAAATCCACGCGCCGCCGTACTCGTGCGTCGTCAGCGGCCAGCCCATGGTGTAAATCACTTCGCCCGCCGCGATGTGGCCCGCAGGAACTTCCCAGAGTTCTTTCACGCCGACACCGTAAGTCTGCGGGTTGGCGTTCTTTGCCAGATCGAATTTTGAGATGAGTTGTTTGGTCAACGATCCCCGCGGCCCTTCGGCAAGGATCACAACTTTCGCGTTCAGATCGTAGCCGGGTTCGAAGTTGGATTTTTGATGGCCCTCTTTGTCGACGCCCTTATCGTCGGTGCGGACGCCAGTCACTCGGCCGCCGTCGAAAAGAAGCTCAGACCCGGCGAATCCTGTGAAGACAGTGATTCCGGTCGCCTCCACTTTGCTGCCCAACCACTTCACAAAGCGATTCAACGAGATCACATAGTTGCCGTGGTCACGCAAAAATGGCGGTGTAACCGGAAACTTGAACTTGGATTTTTCGGTAAGAAAATAGACGGCTTCTTTCTCGACTTTGGCGTCGAGCGGCGCGTCTTTCTCGAAGTCGGGCAGCAATTCGCGGATCGCTCGCGGATCGAGCAGGGCGCCAGAAAGACAGTGCTGCCCAATCTCGCGCGCTTTTTCGAGCACGTAAATATTTTCTTTGCTGAGCTGATTCTCAGGATGCGTGGCGTTGTGCGCGTCGATCAGCTGCGCGAGCCGCAGCGCGCAAGCCATCCCCGCCGGGCCGCCGCCAACAATCACAACGTCGGCAGGCATCTGCGGCCGTTCAATGCCTTCCAGAGGTTTGCGAAAAATCAGCATTCGGCAGTCAGTCGAACAAGATCGTTGTCACAAATCTATGCGGATCAAACGAATTGGACCTTTAGTCTTTGCTGTCAAATGTCGGACGGAGAACCAGTTGCCAATCGCCGATATGCTTCGATCAAGTATTGGACCCTCAAATCTCTTCGCTTATTCGCCCGATCACGCCGTACGGACAGCCAACTCCCAGCAAACCACGAGACGATTGCAACCGCAGTAGGGACGACAAGCGTCAACATAGGTGCCTATCGATTGGCCAGACTTGCGATTTCTCCAAGACCAAGCAATCTTCGATCGGCAGTCAGTAAAGTCAACTTAAGCACTTTCGCGGTGGCCGCCAAAAATCGGTCAGCAGGGTCGGCGTGCGATAACGGCAATGCCATGCCGACGCTCACGATTTCACGAGTCAGAGGCGCTTCCCGCAATTGCTCGGCGGCCCGCTCGACCCAGATAAAAGGATTCTCCACGCGGACCCGGCCCTTCTGCATCAGCGTGAGAGCTTCCCATACACTCACAGGCGACAGCCACAACTCATTGTCGCCAGATGACAGTACGGTAGCGGCACGCTTTCCTATCCGCGCCGGATCCAGCTGACTCCAAATCCAGATATGCGTATCTAGAAGCAGATTCAATCGCGGTATACCTCGATCTCATCGAGGTCGATGATGGGCGAGACGATATCACCAACGATCTCGCCGGTTCCGACCATGCCACCCAAGAATTTTCGTTTGCGATCGGGGCCAGCCGGGACGAGTTCTGCAACCGGACGCCCGTGGCGCGTAATTTGAAGCGGTTGCCGCGTTTTATCGACCTGTTCGATGAGTCCGAGACACTTCGCCTTAAACTCGGAGATGGAAATACTTTTCATGACCATTATTTTATCTATAGTCAATAAAATGGTCAATATCGAACTATCCTCCCGCCTTCACCTTCTTCACTTCTTCAGTCAGCGGCGGAACAATGTCGAACAAATTCCCCACGATCGCATAATCGGCGATCTCGAAAATTGGCGCCTCTGCATCTTTATTCACCGCGATGATGGTTCGCGCACCTTTCATCCCGACAATATGCTGAATCGCACCGCTGATGCCGAGTGCCAGATACAACTTAGGCGCAACGGTTTGCCCCGACGATCCGATCTGGCGATCCATGGGCAGCCAACCCGAATCGCAGATCGGACGTGACGCTGCGAGATCCCCGCCCAGCGCGTCGGCAAGCTGCTTGGCGATTTCGATATTTTTTTGCTCCTTAATTCCGCGCCCCACGGCGACAATAATCTCCGCCTGCGTCAGATCGACTGCCTGCTTGGCTTCTTTGAAAACTTCCTGCGGCTTGTTGCGGATAACGCCGTCGGCGATTTCAACATTCACGGTTTCGACCGGAGCCGCACTGGCTCCGGCCTCAGCTTTATCTCCTCGAAATGCCCCGTTCTGAAATGTCGCGAACCACGGAGCATCGCTGGTAAAACTCACGTCGGCCGCCAGCTTGCCTTGAAACATCTGCCGCGTGAAAATCAGCTTGCCATTTTCGTGTTTGAACCCGATGCAGTCGCTGATCACAGTACGCCCCATGGCCGTGGCCAGCTTGGGCACGAAGTCGCGAACCTGATAGGTATGCGGCATCAGCACCAGCTTGGGCTGCTTCGTCGCGAGAAACTGTTTCAGCCCGGCCGCAAACGCATCGGGCGTGTACGGCTCAAGCTTCAGCGACTCAACCGCATACACCTTGGCAACTTTCTTCGCAGCAACCTCAGCTGCGATAGACGCGGCGCTTCCGCCGACAACTGCCGCTTCGAGGGTCCAGCCGGTTGCGGCTGCGATCGCCTGTCCTGCGGTGATGGTTTCCCACGAGACGCGATTCAGTTTCCCTTCGCGCTGTTCGACGACAACTAAGATCGTATCCGCCATTAAAAACACCGTCCCTCAAGCGTGTTGTCATTCCGAGCGGGCAAAGCCCGCCGAGGAACTTGCTTTCTGCCTGCACCACCCCCCAACCGCCAAGCTTCGCTCGGCAGACAGCCGAGGGCGGCTGTCCCCACATAAACATTTACAGCACGCGCAATTCATTCCGCAGCTTGTCGACCAACTTCTTCGCAATCTCTCCCGGCGACCCTTCAATGTGCTCCGTCTTCTTGGTCTTCTGCGGGACATACAATCGCTCAATCTTCTGCAGATTCTCGCCGATCGCCGACTGCACCTCCGCCAGCGCCACCTTCCGCAGCGGCTTGTTCTTCGCCTGCTTGATGCCGATCAGCGTGGCGTAGCGCAGCTTGTTGATGCCCGACTGAATCGTCAGCACGGCCGGCGTCGGCATATCGACAAACTGAAAGTATCCGGCTTCGAGTTCGCGCTTCACCCGAATCCCCGCGTCGGTCTTCTCGATGTGCATGATGATGGTGGCGTGCGGCAGCCCCAGCAATTCAGCCAGGATCACGCCGGTCTGGGCGTAGCCGTAATCGTCGGACTGCAGCCCGGTAAAGATCAGATCGAACTTTTCATCTTTGATCGCCGCGGCGAAAGCTTTGGCCGTATTGAACGCATCCAACCCCACAAACTTTTCGTCTTCCAGATGAATCGCCCGATCCGCGCCCTTGGCCAGGGCTTCCCGCAACACCTGCTGCGCCCGCGCCGGACCGCTGGTAATCACCACCACTTCTCCGGTGTGCTTTTCCTTTTGCCGCAACGCCTCTTCGAGAGCGTAGGCATCCGGCTCGTTGACTTCATACGAGACATCCTCGCGGATCCACGCGCCCGTTTCGTTGAGCTTGAGCGGTGCGTCTTTCTGCGGCACCTGCTTCATGCAGACCAAAATTTTCAAAGGAATGACTCCTCAGCTGCGGCCTCAGTGGACACAGCAAAACCAGTCAGTATAAATCAGCATTTGGCAATTAGCACTTGCGCACGAATCGGAGGGAGGACTCCACGGAAGCGGTGATGATGAAAGTTGTAAAGTTTTATCGATGACCACAATGGCTAAATGCCAGCTGCCCATTGCTAAATGCTTACTCCGTGAACACCACCGACTGCACTCCAGCAATGTCGAAGCGCTTGCGGCAGCGCATGTTCTTGCACGCCATCATGTCGTCTTTGCGGAGCATGTAAGACCGCGCTTTGGCGAAGCGGGCGCGATCGCGTTCGTCGGCACGCCCGGAAAGCTGCCGTTTCTTCGTGCGCACCACCCAGGTCACTTCATACTCCGCCGCCTGCTGACAGTGGGGGCAATTCAGTGAAGCAATTTTCTTTTCCTGCTTCTCGTCAAAAAAATCGCGCTCTTCCATAAGTTTCGAGGCCGGGTAAGCGAGGTTCACGCCCACCCAACCATGAATTATTGCACATTTTGCGGCCTCCGCCTTTAAACTGACAGGGAGATTCGCATGCCCAGAAAGAAAAAAGTGAAGCGTTTTCGCGCCGTGACCGCGGTCAAGGAATTAGCCCGCGAACGCGTCGGCGCGCCCCCCGCCGGACAAATCGTGGTCGAGAAAAAGAAGAAGCCGGAAAAACACAAGCCCACGCTGGAAAAGCTGCTGGAAGAGGGTAACTAGAAGGGAATCGTAAAGCCTAGGCTCGGCTTCGCGCTCCCCGAAATTGCCCCGGCCTCACAGAGCTTGCTGTTATAATTCCGCTCTTCCCTCTTCCCCCAAGAAGGCGGCCAAAATGAGCACACACGCCAGGTTCTTAGCCACGTCGCTCTTTTACCTAGGACTCTCGACTCTGCTTGTCGTGGGGGGCTGCAGCAACAAACACCTCGTCTCCATCGCCGTCACTCCCCAAGCTGCCACTGTAGCGCAGATTGGGCAGACCACGCAGTTTATGGCAACGGGCACGACGAGCGACTCAAAAGCGGCACCCGAGGATCTCACTTCGACGGCGACTTGGTCGTCCAGTACCCCAAGCGTTGCAACAGTTAGCGCGGCGGGCCTCGCCACTGCCACGGGATGTGGCTCAACCACGATCTCCGCACAGGACGGCGGCATCGCCGGGACAACCACGCTGACCGTCACCTGCACCACCACGGGCGGAGGGACTCCGGTCCTGCAGTCAATCGACCTCACTCCAAGCACTCCGACCATCCCCCAAGTCGGGCAGACCACGCAGTTCATAGCGCTCGGTGTTTACCCCGCGCCTACGAGCACCGTCGACCTGACGGGCCTTGCGACGTGGGCCTCGAGCAATACTGCGATCGCGACGGTCAGCCCCTCGGGCCTTGCGACCGCTGTAGCTTGCGGGACAACCACAATCACGGCCGAATACCAGGGGGTCCTCGCCCAGACTGAACTAACGGTTTCGTGCACGATAACGAATCCGGTCCTGCAATCAATCAATCTTTACCCGGGCACTCCCTCCATACCGCAGATCGGGCAACTCACCCAGTTCATCGCTCTGGGTGTCTACGCACCAGCATCAACCAATAACGTCCTCACTACTGTCGCGGCATGGGCATCGAGCAACACAGCGATTGCTACCGTCAACAGCGCCGGCCTTGCGACAGCGGTTTCATGCGGCACAACTACTATCACGGCGCAATACCAGGGAGTAATCGGCCAGACGCTTCTGACTGTGTCATGTACCGTTGGCCAGGCTCCCGTGCTGCAATCGATCAACCTCTACCCCAGCAGTCCTTCTATACCCCAAATTGGGCAAGTGACCCAGTTCATAGCACTGGGGGCTTATGCACCAGCGTCGAGCAGTAACGTCCTCACCAGTGTCGCCACGTGGGCCTCGAGCAATACGGCGATCGCCACCGTTAACAGCGCTGGCCTAGCGACGGCAGTCGCATGCGGCACAACCACCATCACAGCGGAATACCAGGGGGTCATTGGCCAGACGCTTCTGACGGTGTCATGTACCACTGCGCAACCTCCGGTACTGCAATCGATCAACCTCTACCCCAGCAGCCCAACGATATCCCAGCTTGGTCAAACGACCCAGTTCATTGTGTTAGCCGTATATTTACCGCCGTCAGGCAATAACATCCTCACTAGCCTCGCGACGTGGGCGTCAAGTAACCCAGCGATTGCTACTGTCGATAGTGCTGGTCTCGCGACGGCGGTCTCGTGCGGAACCACGACGATTACTGCCACGATCGTTTTGGGGGGAGAGGCAGTCGTCGGCCAGGCGCCGCTCACTGTCGACTGCACCGGGAACCAAGCGCTCGAGTCGATTACGGTAATTCCCAATAACCCCACTATCCCAGAGATCGGGCAAACCACACAATTTCTGGCCCTGGGTGAGCTTGTAGGCGGAGGACAGAAGGATCTTACAAACAATTATGCCACCTGGGCTTCCAGCAACGTGGATATCGCAACCGTGGGGCCCACTACCGGCACCGCCACGGCCCTTAATTGCGGCACAAGCACCATCACAGCGGAGTACACGCCAACTGGTGGCACGCCAGTTGTCGGAACGAGCCTGCTGACCGTCACCTGCGTTCCCATAACCTCGATCGAACTGATACTCGTGAAAACGGGCAGCGTCGCCGGAACTGTTACAAGCGTACCCGTGGGGATCAACTGCGGAACAGTTTGCGGCGGGCTGTTCAACGAGGGCACCGGCTTCGTGCTCACAGCAGCGCCAGCGGTAAGCTCCTGGACGGGCTGCGATGAAGTGATCGGGGGGACGTGCTACTTCACGCTCGTGCCCGACACAGCGGGAGGGACCGAGAAGACGGTAACTGCCAACTTCTAGCGCTCATTGTTGGGCCACGACTTCGGGACAGAGGGGCGGAGGAAACTTCGTTCCTCACCCCTGCACCGCTTCCTCCACGACCTTAACGAACTCCTTCACGTCTTCTTCTGTGGTGTCGAATGAGCACATCCAGCGCACGATGCACTCCTCTTCGATCCACATATAATAAAAGTAGCGATCTTTAATTTTCTGGACGGCGTGCCGCGGAATCTGCGCGAATACTCCGTTGGCCTCGACCTTCCACACCACTTTCACCTGCGGAATCCGCCGCAATTCCGCCTCCAGCAGCCGCGCCATCCGGTTGGCGTGCTCCGCGCTGCGCCGCCACAAATCGTTGGTCAGCAAGACCTCGAATTGCGCCGCGATGAATCGCATTTTCGAGGCCAGCTGCATCCCCTGCTTGCGCAGGTAGAGAAAGTCCGCGCTCGACCTAGGATGGCCAAGCCCGCGGTCGAAGAATATAACCGCTTCCCCGCCCATAATTCCATTCTTTGTGCCGCCGAATGAGAGCACGTCCACGCCCAGGTCGCGCGTGGCCTGGCGCAGCGTCTGCCCCAGATTGGCCGCGGCGTTGGCAATGCGGGCGCCGTCGACGTGCAGGAACATTTCATGCTCGTGCGCGAATTGGGCCAGGGCCTGAATCTCCTGCGGCTGGTAAACCGTCCCCATCTCGGTCGACTGCGTGATCGAAATCACCCGAACCTGCACGTGATGCTGGTCGCCGATCCCGTGATACGCGTGCCGCACGGAATCAATCGTGACCTTTCCATCCTGGTGCGGCAGCGGGATCAGCTTGCACCCTGTATGTTTTTCCGGCGCGCCGCATTCGTCTGTGTAGATATGCGCGTAGTCGCTGCACAACACGGCGTGATACGGCCGGTTCAGAGCCTGCAACCCGAGCACGTTCGCGCCGGTTCCGTTGAAGGTGAAAAACACGTCGATCCCGGCGCCAAAATGTTCTTCGAATTTCGCAACCGCCGAGCGCGTGTAGGGATCGTCGCCATAGGCCACCACATGCCCCTGGTTGGCGCGCGCAATCGCCTCCAGCACCTCGGGATGCACCCCGGCATTATTGTCGCTGGCAAAGTTACGAGTAGGTTGTTTCACGACCTGCGGCATAAGAAAACAATGTAGCAGAGTGTTCGCGGAATTGGCGCACGGACTGGGTGCCCCATTTCTCGCGTTTTTTGCGAGAAGTGGGGATTTGGAATTCCTCTGAATTGGCGTACTGCCCAACTCACGAATTACAATCCTCATTCCCGGAGGTCCTCGTGAGCCCGACGACGCAAATCATCCGTCGCTGCCTGATTGTCGTTCTGCTTTCTACGCTCGCGGCCGCTCAAACCGCCGAGCAGAAAACCGCGCGCTATCTCGACTCCATTCGCCGCCAACCCCCGTTGCTGCTGGCCTTCGTGCACGACATGCCCAAGGGCGGAGACCTGCACAACCACCTCGATGGCGCCATCTACGCCGAAGACCTGATCGACTGGGCTGCCTCCGACAATTTCTGCGTCGACCGCACGACTTCTCAGTTGATCGCTCCGCCCTGCGATTCCTGCGAGCATTACACGCCCAATCCCAGCATTCGCTGCGCCTATGACGACCACATCCTTTACAACCAGATCATCGACGCCTGGTCCATGCGCAACTGGCGCCCCGGCGACGAGTCCGGCCACGACCACTTCTTCGCCACCTTCGACAAGTTCGGACTCGCGTCCCACAACCACGTTGCCGAGGCCATCGCCACCGTCATCAACCGCGCCGCCCGCGAGCACGTCGAGTACATCGAGTTCATGCACACCGCCGATGGACGTGCCGCCGCTCAACTCGGCACACGCCTCGGCCGGGACAGTAAGAATGATTTCACCAAGAATGACTTCTCCGATATGCGCGACAAGCTCCTCGCCGGCGGCCTGAAAGAAATCACCGCCGCGACCAGCAAGACCTTGGCCGAAGACGAGGCCCGCGCCCGCACCGAACTCAAATGCGGAACCCCCGACGCCGAACCGGGATGCAGCGTCACCGTCCGCTACCTCTATCAAGTGCTGCGCGGCCTGCCTCCCGAGGCCGTATTCGCCGAGATCCTGCTGGGCTTCGAACTCGCGTCCTCCGATCCGCGCTTCGTGGGATTGAATCTGGTCATGCCGGAAGACTGGTACGTCCCTATTCATGATTTCAATGAGCACATGGCCATGCTCGATTACCTGCACGGCGTCTATCCAAAAGTGCACATCAGCCTGCATGCCGGTGAACTCGCGATGGGCCTGGTGAAGCCCGAGGATCTCTCCTACCACATTCGCGCGTCGATCGAGCGCGGCCACGCCGAACGCATCGGCCACGGCGTCACCGTGATGCTGGAAAAAGATCCTATCGCCTTGCTGAAGGAAATGGCCGCGCACAACGTGCTGGTCGAAATCAATCTCACCTCCAACGACGAAATTCTGGACGTGAGCGGCGACGACCATCCCTTGCCTGTTTACATGAAATACGACGTCCCGGTCGCGATCTCAACCGACGACGAAGGCGTCGCCCGCTCCAATATGACGCACGAATATATGCGCGCAGTCGAAGGCTACCGCCTCCCGTACACAGAGTTAAAGCGCATGACGCGCGAGAGCATCGAGCATAGCTTTCTGCCGGGCGAGAGTTTATGGGCGGTCACGAAATTAGTATTCCGCCCCGTCCCTGCCTGCGCGGGAGACATTGCAGGCGCTGAGAAGCCCTCAGCCACATGCGCGCAGTTCCTCGCAGCCAACGAGCGCGCCCGCGAGCAATGGAAGCTGGAGCGCGAATTCGCGACGTTCGAAAAGAATTTCTGAGCACAAGGTTCCGTCCAGGAGTTGCACGACCGGAAGGGCACGGCTTCAGCCGTGCCGTAAGGCCATCCAAGCGGATGCCGCTTTAGCCGCTGAGGACCGCTGTCTAACGTTTCTTGATGGTCTCACGAAATGCTGGGGACATTTTCATGACTGATCAATTCACGCTCGCCGATTCCGCAGCACAACTCACTCTGAAACGCACCGCTCTGCGCCCGCAGATCGCACTCGTGCTCGGCTCCGGCCTCGGCGGTTTCGCCGACTCCCTCACTGACTCCGTCCGCGTCCCCTACGCCGAGATCCCCGCATTCCCGCGGTCGACCGCCATTGGCCACGCCGGCCAGATGGTCATTGGCAATGCCGGCGGCGTGCCCGTCGCGGCCATGCAGGGCCGCGTCCATCTCTATGAAGGATATTCACCGCAGGAAGTCACGTTCCCCATCCGCGTCTTCGGACGCATGGGCATCCGCGCCATCATCCTCACCAACGCCGCCGGAGGCATCAATCTCAGTTACTCGCAGGGCGCGCTGGTTCTGATCCGCGATCACATCAACCTGCAGGGCTCCAATCCCCTGGTCGGCCCCAACGACGACCGTTTCGGCGTTCGCTTCCCCGACATGACCCACGCCTACGCCAAGTCCTGCCGCGAATTCGCGCGCACAGAATTCGCCAAGCATGGCCTGACGCTGCACGAAGGCGTCTACGCGGGCCTGCTCGGCCCCAGCTATGAGACGCCGGCTGAAATTGAATACTTGCGCCGCATCGGCGCCGACCTGGTAGGCATGTCAACCGTGGCAGAAGTGATCGCCGCGCGCCACATGGGAATCAAAGTGCTCGCGATTTCCTGCGTAACTAACATGGCCGCAGGAATTCTCGACCAACCGCTTTCGCACGCGGAAGTCATGGAAACCGGCGAGCGCGTCAAGACGACGTTCGAGGCGCTATTGCGCGCCGTGCTCCCGCGCATGGAGCAGGAACTCACTTCGCCCGCGAAATAAACAGCGCCGCCGGCGGCTTCACCCCATACACCGCTGCAAAACTGCCCTGATTCACCGCCATCGCGAAATGCCCCCGCGAGTCGATATATAGCAGCGGTTGCCCCAGCGGCACATCGCTGAACGTCTTCACAAATTTAATCTTCATCTCACGACCGCCCACCGTCACCGGCACATCCTGCCCACGCTGATATCCCAGCTTCAGAAAATCCTCCGCATCAATATTCGTAACCAAGTTGCCAAACGGCCCGTCAGTAGCAATCACCGTGCCCGTCAGCCCGTGTTCGTCGAGGACAGCCGCCTTCAGTTCCAGCCGCACCAGATCCTTCACCGCCATCTCCGGACCAACCTTCGTCCAGTCATCGCCCCTCGCCATGTGCGCGCCCACCGGGGAAAAAATGTCGCGCCCATGAAACGTCGACGACAACTTCGTGCCAATCATCCACTCCGGATTCGTAATCTCGCGCACCGCCTCGATCCCGTCGCGCTGCTCCACCAGCGTCAGCAGCCCGTTATCCGGCAGGACGAAATATTGCCCGCGCTTCGAGCGCGCCACAATCGCCTTGCGCGTGCTCCCCACGGTCGGATCAATCACCACCACAAACACCGTGCCCGCGGGAAAGTAGGGCGTCGCACCATATAGAAATCGCGCCCCATCGAGAATCGAAAACGGCGTCACCTCGTGCGTCAGATCGACTATCCGCACATCCGGCATGATCGAATACATCACGCCGCGGCAGAGCGCCACCGAATCGTCTACGACCCCGAAATCCGTCATAAACACAATCGTCGGCGGATATTTCTGCGTAGCCTCACTCACCATCCCAAGTGAGGGTGCCCTATTTCTCGCATCTTTCGCGAGAAGTGGGCTCGCCGTTACCAGCAAGGCGAGCACTACACCGAGGACGATCGCGCGTCGCATTGAAGAACCGCAGTTACTTTGCAATGAATTCATGAGTTGATTTCGCATGGGGCCACATTCTAACCAAGTCAGGAAAAACCCGGAAGGGCCGCGCCGCCCAGCCATCGCCCCGCGGTCTATAATGCTGGGGCAATCCAATTTTCCCGGAGGCTTTTATGTCGCAAGTTATCCCCGAGAAGTACCGCGATCTGTTCCAGAAGCGGGCCTTTGCCAGCCTGGGGACGTTGATGCCCGACGGCCGCCCGCAAGTCACTCCCGTTTGGTGCGACTTTGACGGCGAGCACGTCATCTTCAACTCTGCCAAAGGACGCCAAAAAGACCGCAACGTCCGCCGCGATCCCCGCGTCTCGCTCGCCATCATCGACCCCGAAAATCCTTACCGCTATCTCGAGATTCGCGGCCGCGTGGTCGAAATCACCGAAGACGGCGCCGACGATAACATTAATAAGCTGGCTAAGAAATATCTCGGCGTAGACAAATATCCCTACGCCCAGCCCAGCGAAACCCGCGTCATTTACAAGATCAAACCCGAGCACACCACCGTGATGGGCTAAATTTAAGATAACGGTCTCAAGGTTTCAGAGTTTCAAAGTTTCCGCCTTCTAGGTTTGGAAACGTTGAAACCTTGCAACCTTAACATCCAGAACATTGACCTCGCTCGATTCGAGGACTCCGTTATCCGTACCTACAACCTCTGCTTCCTCGGCTTCGGCAATGTCAACCGGACTCTTGTCCGCCTCCTTGAGGACCGCGCCCAGGAACTCCGCGATCGTCATGGCATCGCCTACCGCTTCACCGGCCTCGCATCCCGCCGCCTGGGCTGGATCGCCGACCCGGATGGTCTGGATCCGCATGCCCATGCGGCCGAAGCAAATGTGGCGCGTACACTCCCTTCGACAAGCTCAGGGCAGGCTCTGTCCGCGAACAGCCAGGGATCTGATCAAAAGCTATCCGATGTCCGCGCCTGGCTGGCCGCCGCCCAAGCCAACATTCTCTTCGAGGCCACATCCCTCAACGTCGAAACTGGACAGCCCGCCATCGACCACATCCGCGCCGCCCTCGATCACGGAGCCCACGCCATCACCGCCAACAAAGGCCCCATCGTCCACGCCTACCGCGACCTGCGCGATTTGGCCGCCGCGCACGGCAAGAAATTTCTCTTCGAATCCACGGTCATGGACGGCGTCCCGATTTTTTCTTTCTTCGACCAGCTACCAACGGTTCACGTGAAAGGTTTTCACGGAATTCTGAACTCCACCACCAACGTAATCCTGGGAGAAATGGAACAGGGACTCACACTCGACGAAGCTCTGAAAAAAGCGCAAGCCCTCGGCGTAGCCGAAACCGACGCCACCCACGACATCGACGGCTGGGACGCCGTCGTAAAAACCGCCGCCCTGATCACCGTGTTAATGGATATCCCCGTGCGCCTCGCAGACATCGAACGCGAAGGCATCCGCGACCTCACCCCGCAAGCCCTGCGCAACGCCCGCCGCGACGGCTGGCCCTTCAAACTGGTCTGCCGCGCCCAACGCGTCAGCGGCGGCGTCGAGGCCATCGTCGCCCCCGAAAAAGTGCTGGGAACTTCACCCATGGGCAAGATCGCGGGCACGTCGTCGTATCTCCATTTCGAAACCGATATCTTCCCGGGCCTGGCGATCACCGAAGAAAATCCCGGCCTATACGCGACGGCCTATGGCCTGCTGGCGGATTTCGTGCGGGCTGCAAACAGGCCTCAGGCTTAGGATTCTTTCTTCCGCTGCTCGACATTGGCTGCTGAGGCGAGATCCTTCTTAATGGATTGTGACCGTACCTGCTGCCTGACGATGGGCGCGACTCTGTCGACAGGGATATCGGAAGGCAGCACAACCTCATATGCTTCCATCTGCTTTGGGCCTTGCTTTCGGAGGCTGAATTCAAGATCGGGCGTTTCTCGCATAACCCCCACTGTATAAGTAGTAGACGGATCTAGCTCGCTAGCCGCCCTAAAGATCTCGCTAACGATTGATCGCATCCGGTCGACTCCGACCAAATCTTCGCCCAAGGGAGGAGGAGGCGCCAGAGACGGCGGCACTTTCGGGCGGCTTTGGTTCCGAACAAGCCCAAGAATCTCCTCGAGGACGTCGCGATCAGTTCGATGCGGACGGGCCGCAGAGTCCTCGGCTGGCAACTTCTTAAGCTCGGTCTCCAGTTTAGGCCACCAAACATCGAAGGCCTCCTCGATGTGCGCATCCGGTAGGGCGGACTCCCCGAGGCCGGCGTTGAGCGTCTTAAGCAGGCGCAGGACATCATCTTTTGTCGTTCGCGTCGCCTGGAACTGAGCCAGCGGGCCTTTGATGTCAGCCGGCTCCAGCCCAATCAACAGCGGGCAAACGAAGGTATTTTGCAAAGTCTTCGATAAAGCACCGGCCTCAAAGAGGATCCAGTCCGAATGCAGGTTGCTAGCCGTAACACAGATGATCCCGGCCTTGGCAGCCTGCAACCTAACCGCGACGTCGGTGCCCCAGCGCGCGCCTTTGTCGATATCCGCGGAGGAAAGCCATGGCTTAAAGGCGTTGATAATTTTGGGCAACCAACCGTGTAGGGCTTTAGCAACCGCCTCACTCCTAGGGCCAGACCAGCTAATGAAGATGTCCATGGCGCGGAATTATGGCACAGGTTGTCCCTTACGTGGCAGGCTTTCGATTCCCGTGGTTAAAATGGAACGTGACCATGTCGCCCACCGAACAGATTGCCGCTCCCGCCCTCGACCTAACCCACGTCCGCGCCCAATTCCCCTCGCTCTCCCAAACCGTCAACGGACACCCCGCCGCGTTCCTCGACGGCCCCGGCGGAACGCAAGTTCCGCAGCGCGTGATCGACGCCATCTCCAACTACCTGCGCCGCGACAACGCCAACACCGGCGGAGCCTACGCGACCAGCCGCCACACCGACGCCATGATCGCCGAAGCGCGCAGCGCCATGGCCGACTTCCTGCACTGCGCCGCCGACGAAGTCGCCTTCGGCCCCAACATGACGACCTTAACGTATGCAATGTCCCGCTCGATTGGCCGTGAGCTGAAGCCCGGAGACGAAATCCTAGTCACGCGCCTCGACCACGACGCCAACGTTTCCCCGTGGCTGCAAATGGCAGAAGACCGAGGAGTGACCGTCCGCTGGGCCGAGATCCACGACGAAGACTGCACCCTCGACATGGCCGATCTCGCGTCGAAAATAAATTCCAACACCAAGCTCGTCGCCGTCGGCTACGCGTCCAATGCGGTCGGCACCATCAATCCAGTCAAGGTGATCGTCAAACTCGCGCACGCCGCTGGAGCTCTCGCCTACATCGATGCCGTCCACTACGGCCCGCACGGCCTGATCGACGTGGCCGCGCTCGATTGCGATTTCCTGGTGTGCTCGACTTACAAGTTTTTCGGCCCGCACATGGGCGTACTCTACGGCAAGCGCGAGCACCTCCAGCGCCTGCGCCCCTACAAAGTCCGCCCCAACACGAATGCGATTCCAAATTGCTGGGAGTGGGGCACGCTCAATCACGAATGCATCGCCGGCATCGCCGCCGGCGTGGAATATCTCGCCGACCTGGGCCGCCACGCCCGCCCGGAGTGCACGACCCGCCGCGCCGCCATCGAAGCCGCATACGAAGCCATCCACGAGCACGAACGCGGATTGCTCGAAAGAATGATGACCGGCCTGAAGAAAATTCCGGGCCTGAAAATCTATGGCATCACAGACCCCGCGCGCTTCCATGAACGCTGCGCCACGCTCGCAGTCCGCGTCGTTGATAATAAGAATGACAATCACACCCCGCTCGAACTCGCCACCAAGCTGGGCGAGCGCGGCCTCTTTACCTGGGACGGCAACTACTACGCCCTGAACCTCACCGAGCACTTGGATGTGGAGAAATCCGGCGGCTTTCTGCGCATCGGCCTCGTGCACTACAACACGGTAGACGAAGTCGACCGCCTCCTGGCCGCGCTGGCAGAGATTGTGGGAAGTTGAACGGACGGATGGACAGATTGAGTGTACGGATTTGAATGAAAGGCTGGGAAATTCCGGCAGAGAGTGCCGGAGGCACTCCCGAAAATAGCCCGCCGCTTCCAGTGGCGGGTCTCGTCGTGCGTTTGGGACCCCCTGCCGTAGGCACGGTTGAACTCGCGTGGCCGATCTTCAGCCGTCCCTAACGGGACGGAATTCCTCTTACGCGGTCAATACCCAGCGTTCAAACGCCGGGCTACTATCAGGCGTCCCTCCGGGACTCTGAGAGCGTTGGGCTCAGGCGTTCTATGGCTTCGTCGCCGCAGCGGCCGGGGACGCCGCAGGCGCGGCCGCCTCCGATACCACCAGCATTTCGTAACTCTTGCCGTTCACCTTGAACTTCATCTTGTCTTTGTTGAGCGTCAGCTCGACGGGAGCATTCACCGGGAGCATCTCTTTATGCGCTTCCTTTTCCTGCCGCACGTGATACTCGGTCGCCTCAGTGCGAATCACATATTCCTGGCACATTAGATCCGTTGTTTGCTTCTTACCCTTCGCCTTCGTGCCGCAATCCACGGAACTCTCCGAAATGATCGTTCCCTGCATGACATTGTCTTTGGCGGCGACCGACAGGCTCAGGCCCAGCAGCACCGCAGGCAGCAGAATTGTCTTCGTCATAAGGAACCTCCACATATTCATCACTCGCTGTTCATTACTCTGTTCATCGCAAGCTGTTCGTCACCGTCGTCGCCAAAACATCGTCGCCATACACATCAGCCCGGGACGGCGTCCCGGGCTGCGAAAGGAAACTATCCCTCACACCACCCGTGGTGTGGGCATTGCGACAGTTCGGTCGAATCCCTTACGGCCAGCGCTTGGCCGTGTCTTCCCAACCGGCAGCGCGCACCGGCTGCGGCGCGGGAATCGACGGCGACGCCGGGACCGAAAGGCGAGCCGTCGCCTGGGGTCCGTTGACCGCGGTGGCCAAAGCCGGCTTTCCCATGTCCAGGCCCATTTCCTTTTCTTCGGAGAGCAGCGGAGCCACCAGTCGCAGAGCCTCCACTTCCTTCTCCAGACGGGTCAATTCCATCTCTTTTTGCCGCAACACCTCGTAAACATTCTTCATGACCATGGCACCTGCCAGTTGTGTCGAAGTTTGTAAACCTTCTCGCACTTTAGCAGAGTTGCCTGTGTTGTCAAGGTTTTCAGCGGCCCCATTAGTGCAAAACTGGGGGCCAAACTTGGCCCAGAACTTGGCCCAGAAACGGCTCCTCAGCCGGATGCAACAGTCCCCGGTAACCTGGTACGAAAGTAATCTGGGATCGCTCCCGACCGGCGATACCATGGTTCGAGCTTGTTGTTTGAAGCTGAATGTTGACGGAGGTCCACCTGATGCCGACGCGGCGAGTCTTCCCTTTCCTTGCAGCCAGCGCCCTGTTCTGCGCCTTCTTCCTTGTCTCCTCAGCGTACGGCCAGGATGATTCGCAATCTCTCGGAGATGCGGCTCGCCAGGCGCGCCTGCAAAAGCAGCAGAAAGACGCCCCATCCAAAGACAGCTCCGCGCCCGGCAATGACGCGCTAGCCAAGGGTGGGCCAGCTAAAGATGGGCCATCCAATGACGTCCCAACCAGTGAAGCCCCAGGCAAGGACGCCTCCAGTTCCAACGCAACCGCCAAGGATGCCGTACCTGCCAAAGCGCATCACGTCATCACCAACGAGGAACTTCCCTCGCACACCGGGCCGACCTGGACTTCCGCCGGCACTCCCGAAACTGCGAGCGACTCTTCCGAGCACAACTCCGCCGAGCAGCCCAGCCCCGCAAACGCAAACGCGAATGCCGAGCAATGGAAGTCCCAGATTCAGGCGCAGAAGAGCACCATTGCTTCGCTGGAAAGCCAAATCACCAGCCTGAACGACTCCATCCACTATGCCGGCGGAAACTGTGTCTCCAACTGCGCGCAGTGGAACGAGCGCCAGAAAGAGAAGCAGGACCAAGTCGAGACCATGAAGGGGCAACTGGAAGAGCAGCAAAAGCGCCTGGAAGACCTGCAGGAGTCAGCCCGTAAACAGGGCTTTGGAAGCTCCGTCTACGAACCGTAGACCCAACTAAAAGCGAGTGCCCCATTTCTCGCGGTTTTTTGCGGGAAAGCCTGCCCTGAGCCTGTCGAAGGGTGGGATTTTGACGTCAGCCTATTTCTTCGCCGGATACGGATCGGCATACTTCAACACCGTCGACAAGTCGATCCCGCGAATAATGCCATCCGAATGGTAGAACAGCCCCCAGGAATCGATGGTCGAGTTGTCCGGAAAAATGCAGGCTTCGAGGATTTCGTCGACGCCGCCGACCGACACCCAGCCTCCCCCAGCAGCATCAGTGGCGCCAATCTCGGCCCCGCCTAGCTGCGTGCAATAGTACGACGCCGGGTTGCCGTTACCCTGGCCGTTCCACGGCACCTGCGCGTAATAGGCCAGCGCCGCCAAAGTTGGCTTGGTCGCGTACAACGTATCCAGCGAAAGGTGAATGCGCGACCCGTCCGCCGCCAGCGTGTACTGGCAAAACGGCTCGACTCCCGCCAGGTAGAGCCAGTCCTGTTGCGCATTGTTGGTGCCATACACCGCGTAGCGAACCTCAACGAGTCCGCCGGTAGCCGTGCAATAGGCCGCTTCGGGCCCGACTTTCCCCGACGCTTTCGTGGTCTTCTTCGTTTGTGCGGCCGCGGTTTGTGCAGCCGCGTTGAACGCTGCTCCCGACAGCACCAGAACCATCACCAAGCTCTTAATTACTTGACCGACGCGCATGTGTATCCCCCTTTTGTCTCTTCCAGTCCGTTCGATCTAATCAGCCGCGAAAGTCTACCACTCGGCCGGGAGTCTTGGGTCCAAATTACGAAATTACAAAATTTCTCAATTACCCAATTTTTCACATTCCCCAAACCCGCCCCGCCATGCGAAATTAGTTCATGGCTCTGGTGGTTCGTCCTTCGCCCATTCATTCTGTCGGGGTCTACACCTCGACTCCCATCCGCAGGAAAACACGCGTGGTCGAATACGTCGGTGAGCGCATCACCGCCGAAGAAGCTGACCGCCGCTACAATGGCGTCTCCCGGACTTACCTATATGGGCTGGACGACGGCAAAACCGTAATCGACGGTCACGGCATGGGCGCCTATCTGAATCACTCCTGCGATCCCAACTGCGAAGTCGACGAAATCAAAGGCCGCGTCTGGATTTTCGCCATCCGCGACATCGCCGCCGGCGAAGAACTCCTCTGGGACTACAACCTCTACGACGACGAAGACCCCGCCCCCTGCCACTGCGGCTCCAGCAAGTGCCGCGGCACCATGTATTCCAGGGAGTGGATGGCCAAACTGCGCCGCAAAGAGGCGCGCAAGAAGAAAGGTGAATCTCTGGCCACGTCGGGAAACAAGATTGACGGGAAGAAGCCGGGAAGCAAAACCATCGCGATCAAGTCCCCGCCGCGGACCAACGAAAGAATGCAGCCCACAGCCCGCCCTGAGCTTGTCGAAGGGGCGTAAGCCGTGGGTGGGTAGAGCGCAATCGAACAAGCCCCGAAGGGGCGAAAGAAACCTACGTTGCCGGCTCCACAGCCACTGCCACCGGCTTCTTCCCGTGCTCGCGCCATCCCTCAATAATCAAATACAGCACCGGGATGAAAAACAAATTCAAAATGGTCGACATAATCATCCCGCCAAACACGGTCGTGCCCACCGAATGCCGTCCATTTTCACCTGCGCCCGTGGCCAGCACCAGCGGCACTACACCGAGAATGAATGCCAGCGAAGTCATCAGAATCGGCCGCAAACGAATCGTCGCGCCCTGAACCGCCGCTTCCACCAGCGGGACCCCACGCGCGCGTAACTGCTCCGCGAACTCCACAATCAGAATCGCATTCTTGCTCGACAGCCCGACCAGCATGACCAGTCCCACCTGGCAGTAAACGTCGTTCTGCAGTCCGCGCAGCCACTGCGCGCCCAGCGCCCCCAGCAACGCCATCGGTACCGCCAGCAACACAATGAACGGCAGCACAAAACTCTCATACTGCGCCGACAGCGTCAGGTAGACCACCAGCGTGCCCAGCCCAAACAAAATCAGCGACGTTCCCCCCGCCGCCAATTCTTCCAGCGACAGCCCCGTCCAACTGTAGGTGAATCCCTGCGGCATCTTCGCCGCCAGTTGTTCCATGGCCGCGATCGCCTGCCCAGAGCTGTATCCCGGCGCCGGCGAACCATCGATCTCCGCCGACCGGAACAGGTTGTAGTGGCTGATCACCTGCGGCGTCGTGGTCTGCGTAATGCTGATTAAATTATCCAGCGGCACCATCGCCCCGCTGTCGGAGCGCACATAAAACTGTTTCATGTCCTGCGATGTCGCGCGGAACTGCTTATCCGCCTGTACGTACACGCGATACGACCGGTTATTGAAATCGAAGTCATTTACATAGGAAGACCCCATGTAAACGCCCAGCGTATCCGTAATCTGCGACAACGGCACGTGCAGACTCTTGGCTTTCTCGCGGTCGATGGTCACTAGATATTGCGGGTCATTTGCAGTAAAGGACGTGAACAGCCGTACCAGATCTTTTCTCTGGCTCGCTTGCTGGATCAGCCCGTAAGTCGTTCCCGCCAGTTCCTCAAGCTTGTGCGCCGCCTGATCCTGCACCACAAACTGGAAGCCGCCGAACTGGCCGAGGCCCTGAATGGGCGGCGGCAGCGTGGCAAACACGATGGCCCCAGAAATCCCGAACAGCCGCGGACGCACCCGGGTCAGAATCGCCGACGCGGTATGGGCGTCGCCCTTGCGTTGCGAATAAGGCTTCAGAGGAACGAAAATAAGTCCCTGATTCGCCGCCGCTCCCGAGAAGCTGAAGCCCGCAATCGAGAATGTCCCTTCCAGTTCTGGCTCGTTCGCCAGCATGGCCGCAACCTGCTTCCCAATCGCCTTCGTATAATCCAGCGACGCCCCCGACGGCGCCTGAATCACAATAATGAAATATCCCTGGTCCTCATCCGGCACGAAGCCCGTCGGCACCCGCGTAAATATGAAATAAGTCAGCCCCAGTCCGGCGAAAAACACCACCATCATCGCCACTTTGTAATCCAGCACAAAATGAAGCAGGCGTTGGTACCCACGGGTCATGGCCACAATGCCGTCGTCAAACTTCTGGAGCCACCACCACTTTTGCCGGTGCGAGTCCCTTAAAAAAATCGCAGCCAGCACGGGGGCCAGAGTAAGCGCGTTGAACGCGGAAATGGCAATGGAAAATGCGATGGTCAGGGCAAACTGGCGAAACAAAATGCCAGTCGTCCCGGGGAAGAACGCAACCGGTACAAACACGGCACAGAGCACCAGCGAAGTAGCGATCACGGCGCTGGTGATTTCCGCCGTGGCTGCAGCCGCCGCTTTGTGCGAGTCGTGTTCGCCCTCTTGAATGTGGCGCTCAATGTTTTCAATTACCACGATCGCGTCGTCCACGACCAGACCGACAGCGAGCGTAATCCCGAACAACGTCAGCGTATTGATGGAGAAGCCCAGCAACTTCACAAAAATGAAGGTGCCGATCAGCGAAACCGGAGTGGCGATAAAGTGAATCATCGTCGTCCGCCAGTCGCCGAGAAAAATAAAGATGACCAGGACAACCAGCAGGATCGCCGAACCTACCGTGTAGACTACGTCGCGAATCCCCTCGCCCACCGCGTCTGTCGTATCGAACGCGACCTTATAGTGCATGCCGGGAGGAAAACTCTTCGACAGCCGGTCCAGTTCGGCAATGGCTCTCCGGTCCACATCGAGCGCGTTGGCGGTCGAGAGTTGCGTGACCCCCATTCCGATAGCATCCTGCCCGTTGAATTGCAGATCGTTGGCATAGCTCTCCGCGCCCAGTTCCGCGTGGCCAACATCTTTCAACCGCACCAGGGTTCCATCGGAGTTCGTCTTGAGAATGATGTCGTCGAACTGCGCCGGCTCGCTCAACCGCCCCACCGCCCGCACGCTGATCTGGTACTGCTGTCCCGTCATCGCCGGCTCTTGTCCCACTTGTCCGGCCGCCACTTCCACGTTCTGTTCCGAGAGCGCATTTACCACATCGCCCGCGGTGAGCGAGCGCCCCGCCAGCCGCCCCGGATCCAGCCACAGCCGCATCGAATATTTGCGCTCGCCGAACAGGATCACATCGGCGACTCCCGGAATGCGCTTCAGCGAATCGCGCACGTACACGTCGAGATAATTGCTCAGGAACAGCGTGGAATATTTCTGGTTGTCCGCGTAGATGGCCGCGCCAAACACGAAATTCTGCGAAGTCTTCGCCGTCGTGATGCCGACGGCTTTCACCGACGCGGGCAGCCTACCCTGCGCCGTGTTCACCCGGTTCTGAATGTCGACGGTCGCCAAGTCAGGATCGCGGTTCAGGTCGAACGTAGCGGTCACGGTGCTCGTCCCGTCGTTGCCGCTCGTGGAAGTGACGTACTTCATCCCTTCCGCGCCGTTGATCTGCTGCTCGATGGGAATCGTGACCGCGCTTTCCACCGTCTGCGCGCTCGCCCCAATGTAGACGCTGGTCACGCCCACCTGGGGCGGCGCAAGATTCGGAAACTGCGCGATCGGCAGCGTAGGAATGACGGCCAAGCCCGCCAGAACAATCAGCAGCGCGCAAACAGAGGCAAACACCGGACGTTGAATGAAGAACCTAACAAACATGAGAACCCAAACCCTCAGCCATTAGCATTTGGCAGTTAGCATTTAGCCACTCTGGACCTTTGCTGGCGATCAGCGCGACACTCCAAGGGCTAAGTGCTAAGTGCTTGTTGGCAAAAAATTGAAAAAAGTGGAAGCTGCCATGCCTGAAACCGCTAACTCAGCGGAATCACCGGCGCCCCGTCCAGCAGAAACTGCGTCCCAGAGATAATGACTTTATCCCCGGCCTTGATCCCGTCCTGTACCTCGTAGTCGTTGCCCACGGTTTGTCCGATGGTGAGCGGCTTCTGCCGCGCCACGAACGACCCGCCGTTCTGCGCTTCGGCCACGAACGCAAAATACTGCCCGCCCAGCCGCGACACGGCCAGGATCGGAACCTCTGGATTTTTATGCGTCCCCCACACCACCCGCGCCCGAATGAACTGCGACTGCCGCAGCGCATCGTTCCCGTTGGTAATGCGCGCCTTCACCAGCACGGTCTGCGTTGTGTTGTCCACTTGCGGAGAGATAAAGCTCACCCGTGAATCGGCCAGCACCTTGCCGTCGGCGTCGATCACCTGCACGGGCAAACCCATCTTGAGCTGTGCCGAGTGCTCGATCGGCACATACACATAGGCTTCCAGGCTGCCCGGCTGGTCGACTGTCGTAAGTTGAGTCGTGGTCGTTACCCGGTCGCCCACGCGCACCGGAATATCGCCCACGATGCCGGTCCGCCCCGCGACGACCCTGTAGTAGTGCAGTTGCACTTCCTGCTCGCGCACCTGCGAATCGAGCGAATCCATCTGGGCCTGAGCCGCGTCCAGGGCCGACTTAGCCTGATCCAGATCCTGCTTGCTCACCACCCCCGCGGCGGAAAGCCCCTGCGAGCGCTCATACTGCTTCTTCGCCCAGATCAGGTTCGCCTCTTGGGCCGCGCGCGCGCTCTCCTGGCTCTTCACCGTGGCCTGCTGCTTCAGCGGATCAATCTCAATCATCGGACTGCCGGCCTCCACGCGGTCACCCGAATGCACGAAAATCTGCGTGATTTGCCCCTCCACCTGCGGCATAATCACGGCCGAGTCCCGCGACTTCATGGTGGCCACATACTCGGTCGCGTCGTCGACCGGCATAGCCTTAGCCTCCAGCACCTTAACCGGCATGCCCTGGGGCGCGCCCGCATGAGCATTCTGTGTCGCATTCGTGGAGCAACCCAAGCCCGCCGCGCTCGCAGCCAAACCCGCAGCCAGCACGCCCTTTGTAACCAATTGTTGAATGTTTGCCATAAGTCAATATTGTGTTGGTCTACAGATTCCCCAACTCCCGCCACGGACGCAAAATAATCGGGATTCCCAATCCGGGAGGTTTCCCCCTCCTGCCCTCTGTTTTATCATTCCGGGGCAGCCGAAGCGAACCCAACGGCCAGCAAGGAACCGGCTGTTCGGACTTGTCATTCCGACGCACGAGCACAGCCAGACAGGAGGAATCTGCTGTCCTCCTATCCCGCGATCATCTTGCCCAAAATCTCCTTCACAATCTTCGCCGCCACCGTCGCCGTCATCCCCGCAACATCCCGCACCGGGTTGTACTCCACCACATCCGCACCAACGATCTCCCCTTCAATCGCATGCAGATGCGCAATCGCCTCCCGCACCGACATCCCTCCCGGCTCGCGATGCGAAACCCCCGGCGCAAACCCAGGATCCAGCACATCCATATCGAACGTAATATAAACCGGCCCCGCTGCCTGCAACTTCGTATAAGCCGGCAACGCCCGCATCTCCACCACTTCCACCCCAAATCGTTGCGCCTGTTCCCGCTGGTGCCGGTTGATCGTGCGAATCCCCACCTGCACCAGCCGCTTCGCCAGCCCCGCTTCCATGATCCGCGCGAAAGGGCACGCGTGCGACAGACGGTTCCCCTCAAACTCCTCATACAAATCGGGATGCGCGTCGAAATGAACGATCGTCAGTTCCCGATGCCGCCGCGCCACGGCCTTCACGATGGGATAGGTAATCGAATGATCGCCGCCCAGCAACACCGGCCGTTTCCCTTGATCCATTAACGCGCCAACTCCCGCCTCAATCGCCGCAAACGCGCCCTTTTCGGAAAACTCCAGATCTCCGGCATCCTCATACACCCCGGCCACGCCCAGGTCCACGCCCGACTCCGACCAAGAGTTCGAGGCATCACAACGCAGTGCCTCCCGAATCTTCGGCGGAGCGTCCCCCGCCCCGCGTAAGTAAGAAGAGTAACCATCAAACGGAATCCCCAACAGAGTCGGAACGCTCATTTTTATCCTTAAGCCCTTCGGTTCCCGAGAACGGTTCCCGAGAATCTTAAACGCTACCAGCTACGGTGCCATAGAGCGCCCCGCCCATGCTGCTTGTGATTCTGTGTGATTCCGACACCCGAGCCCCCGAAGGGCAGAAGGGAACAGCTACTGGCAGAGAGCGCCGACGACGAAAATGTGTTAAGCTTCTGGGAAATTTGAACTATCTCCCAGTTACAAGAAGATAGATTTCGGCCCCGCTGTCACTTCCTCCCTGTTTTCAAACAATCGTTTCTCTGGAGGTGCATCATGACCAACACCCATTCGCCCATCGTAGGCAGTGACCGCAAACCACTGCCCGGTGCAGTCGCCACCAGCCGAACCAATCCCAACACCACCATCGAAGTCACTCTCAAACTTCGCCGCAAAACCCCTCTTCCGCCAGTCACCAAGCGTCCAACCAAAATCCTCACCCGCGACCAACTCCGCGATACCTACGGCGCAAACCAATCCGATATCGACACGGTCGTGAAGACCCTCGGCACATTCGGGCTAACGCTCGTCAGTTCGAGCACCACCACCCGTACCGTTCTATTGCGCGGCACCGTCTCCGCCATGGAGGCCGCGTTCCAAGTCAGACTCTTCAACTACACCCACCCTAGCGGAAACTATCGCGGCCGCGTCGGCCAGGTTCACATCCCCGTAGCGCTAGCCGGCATCGTGCAAGGCGTTTTCGGACTCGACAATCGCCGCATCGCCCGCCGTCGCCGCCAGCCCATCCGCGACGACCCTCACGCTAAATCCGGAAGCGTTTCCACCACCTGGAATCTCCCCAGCCAGTTCGCCGCTCATTACAACTTTCCGCCCGGAGACGGCACCGGCCAGGCCGTCGGCCTGCTCGAATTCGGCGGAGGATATTTCCCCAGCGATCTCCAGCAATTCTGCTCCCTGGCAAACATTCCCAACCTTCCCACCGTCACTCCCATCAGCACCGACGGAACTCCGACCAACGCCAAAGACGGCGCCGAAGGCGAAGTCATGCTCGACATCGAAGTCGTCGCCGGCGTCTGCCCCAAAGCCAACATCGTCGTCTACTTCGCCAACTGGGCCGAGCAAGGATGGATTACCAATCTCGACGCCGCCTTCAACGATTCCACCAACAACCCCGGCGTAATCTCCGTCAGCTGGGGCCAGGCCGAAGATACCGACATCTGGACCGCCGCAGCCATGGACCAGATCAACCAGAGTTTCCAGGACGCGGCCAATCTCGGCATCACCATCTGCATCGCCGCCGGAGACGACGGCTCCAGCGACGCAGTCACCGACGGCCTGGCTCACGTCGATTTTCCCGGAGCGAGTCCCTACGTGCTGTGCGTCGGCGGCACCACCGTCACCGACCTCGACCCGAACCAAACCGACATCGTCTGGTTCGAAGGCGACGGCCTCCGCGCCGATCAAGGCGGCAGCACCGGCGGCGGAGTCAGCGCCGTCACTCCACTTCCGACATGGCAAAGCGGAATCAACATCCCGTCCGTCAACGCCGGCGCAATCGCCGGACGCTGCGTCCCCGACATCGCCGCCAACGCCGACTGGAATGCATCCCCGTATCTGTTAGTCGTGGACGGCCAGTCCCAGGGCAACGGCGGTACCAGCGCCGCCAGCCCGTTAATCGCGTCGCTACTAACGCTAATCAACCAGGCCCGCGCCACCGCCGGAAAAAGCCGCGTAGGCTTCCTCACCCCCGAGCTCTACCAATCAAGCACCGGCGGCCAACCCGCAGGCTCAGCCGGATGCACCGACGTCACCTCGGGCAACAACGACACCGCCACCGACGGCGGCTACTCCGCCGCCCCAGGCTACGACGCCGCCTCCGGCTGGGGAACCCCCAACGGCGTAAACCTGGCGCAAGCCCTGCCCTAAATCAAAACAAACCCGGAATCAAAGAGAAGCCGGGTGGCCCATCCTAGTCGCAAAGAGCGCGACTAGGATGGGGGTTTTGATCCACCCTGCTCCCCGAATCCTGCACGCTCATCCCCTCATCCTTTATCCTAGTATCCGAATTCATATTCCGAACTCATGACTCCGAAATCAAAATCCTCCAATGGCAGCTCCCGCGCCGCCATCGCCGAAACCTCCAACCCCGAGCGCGAACGCGTCTTCGCCGCCTACCGTCAATGGGGATACATGGAGGCCGACCTCGACCCTCTCGGTTTCCTCCGTCCCCGCGAAACCCCCGAACTCGAAAAAGATGGCGAGTACGCCCACGAAGCCCGCGCCATTTACGCCAGCACCATCGGCGTAGAAATCAATCACATCTATTCCCCCGAGCGCCGCCAGTGGATTTACGACCGCATGGAATCGCCGTCCCAAGGTTTCGAGGTCACGGAGGAAGACCAGCAGCGCATCCTCGACCTCCTCATCCGCGCTGATATTTTCGAGCAAGTCATGCAGCAGCGTTATCTAGGCAGCAAGCGCTTCTCGCTAGAAGGCGTCACCGCTCTGATCCCGCTGGTCGACGAGGTCCTCGACACCGGCTCTCGTCTCGGCGCAATCGAACTAGTCATGGGCATGAGCCATCGTGGCCGCCTCAACGTCATGGCGCACGTAACCAAACGCCCACCCCAGGAAATTTTCGCCGGATTCGAAGACGTCGACCCGCGCAGCGTCCTCGGCTCCGGCGACGTGAAATATCACATGGGCGCGACTGGCGAATACGAGACGCGCAGCGGCGGAAAAGTTCACATCCACCTGGTCTCAAACCCCAGCCACCTCGAAGCCGTGGACCCCGTGACGGTAGGCCGCACCCGCGCCAAACAAGACCGCACCGGCGAAGGTGGCGTTGAAAAATATCTCCCGCTCCTGGTCCACGGCGACGCCGCATTCGCAGGACAAGGCATCCTAGCCGAGACCATGAACTACGCCGATCTCCCCGGCTACACTGTCGGCGGCACGATTCATATCGTAGTCAACAATCTTCTAGGATTTACGACCAGCTACACCGAAGAGCACTCGACCCGCTTCGCCGCCTGCATCGCGCGCCGCCAATCGATTCCGATTTTCCACGTCAACGGTGAAGACGTCGACGCCGTAGTCCGCGTAGCCCGCCTTGCCACCGAGTACCGCTACAAGTTCGGCACAGACGTCGTCATCGATCTCATCGGCTACCGCCGCCACGGTCACAGCGAAGTCGACGACCCCACGATCACGCAGCCATTGCTGTATAAAAAAATAAAAGACCATCCTCCGCTGTGGGAAATCTACGCCGACGACATCGGCGCCACCGACGCGCCCGCCCAGGCCGCCGCCATCCGCGCCGAGTTTGAAGCCGCGCAGAAACAAGCCGCCAGCATCAAGCAAAAGCCGCTGATGCGTGAGCTTCCAAAATATTGGAATAATTATTTCGGCGGCCTTCACCGCCCAGAATTCGAAGTCGAAACCGGACTCTCGACGGAAGAGCTATCGGAGCTCTCGACTCGCCTAACGACCTATCCCGACGGCTTCCATATTCATCCCAAAGTAAAAAAACTTCTCGAGCAGCGCGCCGAAATGGGCACCGGCCAGCGCCCCGTCGACTACGGCATGGCCGAAGCCCTGGCCTTCGCCAGTCTCGTAAAATCCGGCACCCACGTGCGTTTCAGCGGACAAGACTCCCGCCGCGGCACCTTCAACCAGCGCCACTCCGTCCTAATCGACATCGAAAACGAAAACGAATTCGTTCCCCTCGAAAACATCGCCCCCGGCCAAGCTCGCTGCGAAATTTACAATTCGACACTCTCCGAAGCCGGCGTCCTAGGCTTCGAATACGGCTACAGCCGCGACTATCCCGAATCCCTGGTCCTCTGGGAAGCCCAGTTCGGGGACTTCGTCAACGTCGCGCAAGCCATCATCGACCAGTTCATCAGCGCCGGCGAAGCCAAGTGGAACCTGCTCTCCGGCGTCGTCATGCTGTTGCCCCACGGCTACGAAGGCCAGGGCCCCGAACATTCGAGCGCGAGAATCGAGCGCTTCATCCAACTCGCCGCCAAGCACAACATCCAGATCGCGCAGCCCAGCAACGCCGCCCAATATTTCCATCTCCTGCGCCGCCAGGCCCTGCGGCACTGGCGCAAGCCACTCATCGTATTCACGCCCAAGAGCATGCTGCGCCATCCCGACGCGAGTTCGCCCATCGCCGATTTCACCCACAAGAATTTCCAAAACGTCATCCCCGACACCGAAGTCGGAGAAGCCGACCGCATCCTGATCTGCACCGGAAAGATCGGCCACGAACTCCAGGCCGAACGCAAGAAGAGAAAAGACACGACCACCGCAATCGTATTCCTGGAGCAGCTCTACCCATTCCCAGAACAAGAGGTCGTCGCCGAATTCGACCGCCACGGCAAGAACGCCGACATCGTCTGGGTGCAGGAAGAACCCGCCAACATGGGGGCATTATTCAACATGCTCCCCCGCCTGAAACGCATCGCCGGCGACCGCCCCGTACTCAGCGTAAAACGCAGCTCCGGCCCCAGCCCCGCCACCGGCAGTAGCAAAGCCCACGAAGTAGAACAAAAAACGCTGCTGACCCTGGCCTTCACCACGAAGTGATAGCTCTTGCTTGTGTGGGGCCGGGTCTCAGACCCGACCATGCCGAGCGCAGCTCGGCAGCTCCCTCAACTCTGAGGCCCCGCCGCGCCTCAATCCGAAGGCATCGGAAAATACACGTAAGGACTGTCCTGCACCGTCGCGGCATCCAGAGAAAAACAGTGCCGCCCCGCCGGATGCGTCCAAATCCTGGCCTGCGGCAAATCATTCTGCAAACTGGCTCTTGAAAACGTCGCGCACATTTCATACTGGCTGCCGGCCTTCACGTGATACTCATACCCTGCGCCGCTCACAGGATCGGCAGGCGGCGGCTCCGGTAACTGATCAAGCCGCTCCGGCAGCTGGTGAGTCGCGTTCCACACGTTGCGAATCCTCCCGCTCACCACATTGATATCCTCCAGCCGCTTCTGATCCGCGCGCAGCGCCCGTTGCCGGCTCGGCGCTCCCACGAACCAGAATCCCGGAATCAAAAGCGCCACAACCATCAGGCCGCTGACCGCCGCCATCCACCGGTCTCTGCTTCCGATAACCAGTTTGCCCGTGACACTAGCGTCGGAGTCCTCCGACCGTCGGAGCCGCCCGAAGTAGTAAAAGAACACGCCCCCGGAAAGCGCGAGCACGACCGAAGCCTTGCCCAGAAATCGAGCCGTAACCTCGCCACTGAGAAAGCGCGTCAGCACCGCGATGAGGTCTCCGATAAGCACGGCCGCGGCGATGACCAGCACCATGTACCACAACCACTTCCGCAGTGGCGCATTCAACTTTTCTGGATGCGCCTTCTCGGCGCGCAGCACCGACCTCGAAACCAGCAGAAAAATCGGAAACGCCACCAGCATCGCGGCCATGGCCCACGCCGCAAAAGACAAGTCGTAGCCCTGGTTATACGGTGTCGCGGTCACCGGATCCGGCAGCCAGTGTTCGATCAGCAGAAACGCCAGCGCACCCCCCCGAACGTCCAGTAGCCAGAGTCCAGAACAGCAACAAGTGAAAGAAGGCGTCTTTAGCGGCCGTTCCCGAGCCGCTGCGGCGCGGAATCTCCATTCCCATCACCCGTTCGTAGTGCGCTGCCAGTGCCTCGTAAACGTCTTTCTCCGGCCATCCCCGAGCCGTCAACATCCCCACAACTGTCTGCTCGGACGCGCCACCAGCCTTCGCCCGTTCAATGAATTCGAGAATGTTCGCGTCAATGTTAGAAGGAGCAGCCATGGCCAGAATCCTACCGCAGCCCCCATCCACTTTCGAGATATTTCAAGGCCGACTCGGTGTGCCCCATGTCTCGCGTGTTTTGCGAGACATGGGATAGGTCCACGTAGTGTTAATCTAACTTTCCGTCATGCCTCGCCGCCCCCACCCGCTGCGCATCGCCATCGACACCGGTGGCACCTTCACCGACTGCGTATGGATCGATCCCACAACCCATCGCCGGCGCATGCTAAAAGTTTTCTCCACACCCGCCGATCCTTCCCAAGCAATCGTCGAAGCCCTCCACACGATCGCACCCGCAAACGAATTCATCCTCCTGCACGGCACCACCGTCGGCACCAACACACTCCTCGAACGCAAAGGCGCGCGCACCGCGCTCGTCACCACCGCCGGCTTCGAAGACGCCCTCGAAATCGGACGTCAGGCCCGCTCCAAACTCTACGACTTCTTTTTCGACCGCATCGAACCTCTGGTCCCGAAAAGTCTCCGCTTCGGCGTGGACGAACGCACCGCCAGCGACGGCGAAATCCTCACTGCTCCAACACCCAAAGAACTGCACACCCTCGCCGAAAACGTCGCCGCCGCGAAGCCGCACTCCATCGCGATCTCGCTCCTATTCTCGTTCGCGAATCCAAAAAATGAACAGGCCGTCGCCGCAGCGCTGACGCAGCTCGCCGTCCCGCTCTCCATCTCCCACCAAATCCTGCCCGAATTCCGCGAATACGAGCGCACTTCCACCGTAGTAATCAACGCCTACCTGCAGCCAGTAATGCAGCGCTACCTGGAAAATCTGGCGACCCGTGTGGCCGCGGGCGACTCGCCCGCGTGTTTCGGGACGAAGCGCTCCGGAGCAGCGAGTTTTGTGGAAGAGCGGCGCTTTAGGGCCGCGAAAAGCGCTTCCAAGAATGAGGGGGCTTCAGCCCCCCGTATCTTCGTAATGCAATCCAGCGGCGGCATCACCGCGCTCCAAACCGCCGCCCGCGAACCCGTCCGCACCGTCCTCTCCGGCCCCGCCGGAGGCGTTGTCGGCGCCCTCACCACCGCACGCGCCAGCGGCTTCGACCGCATCATCGCCTTCGACATGGGAGGCACCTCCACCGACGTCTCCTTGGTCGAAGGCGAAATCAAAACCGCCACCGACGCGCAAATCACCGGCCTCCCCATCAGCGTCCCCATGCTCGACATCCACACCGTCGGCGCCGGCGGAGGCTCGCTCGCCCGCTTCGACGCCGCCGGCGTCCTCCACGTCGGCCCCGAATCCGCCGGCGCCGAACCCGGCCCCATCTGCTACGGACGCGGCCTGCAACCCACCGTCACCGATGCGAACCTGATCCTCGGCCGCCTCCAGCCCACGCGTTTTCTCGGCGGAGATTTCATTCTCGACCTCGCTCGCACCCGCCGCGTCACGCGGGAATGGCTGAAAACTCAAGGCTCCAAACTCGCGCTCGAAACTTTCGCCGCCGGCGTGACTCGCGTGGTCAACGCCACCATGGAAAAAGCCATCCGCGTCGTCTCCATTGAACGCGGCCGCGACCCCCGCCACTTCGCCCTCGTCGCTTTCGGCGGCGCCGGAGGCCTGCACGCCTGCGCCCTCGCCCAAGCCCTCAGCATCCCGCAAGTCATCGTGCCAGCATTCCCCGGCGCGCTCTCCGCGCTCGGCATTCTCGCCAGCGATGTAGTGAAAGATTATTCGCGCACGGTCCTGTGGCGAGTCTCAAAGAAAATTCCCGCCGCTCCATTGACCCAAGAGTTCACCACCCTGGAAAACACAGCCACCGAAGATTTCCGCGAAGAGTCGTGGCCCGGAAAACCGCAATACCACCGCAGCGTCGACCTCCGCTATCGCGGCCAGGGATACGAACTCAATCTCCCACTCACAAAAAATCTGCTGAAAGATTTCCACCAAGAACACCACCGCCGCTACGGCTACTCGCATCCCACCCGTGAAGTCGAGCTAGTAACCCTCCGCCTCCGCGCCACACAGCAAACCACCACAGCTCATGTAGGGACGGACGCATTCGTCCGTCAAAGCCGAGCAACGCTCGGCAGGCTCTCCCCGCCCAAAGCCCCAGTCCTATTCGAAGGCAAGAAACTAGAAACGAAAATCCACTCTCGCAACGACCTCCAGCCCGCCAGAAAATACCCCGGCCCCGCCATCATCACCGAATACAGCGCCACAACGGTCATCCCACCCGGAACGACCTTCCACATCGATCATGCCGCCAACCTCATTGTTACAATCCGATGAAAATCTACACGCACAGCACGTCTGGCAACTGACAACTGGCAACCGGCAACTGCTTTCCATTTACAATAATCCCGTGAAACCAAGCCTCTTCGTCGTCGAAGACGATCCCGACATTTCCCGCCTCGTCCGCCACCACCTGGAGAACGAAGGGTTCACGGTACGCGTCTATCCCACCGGCGCCAACGTTCTCGCCGACGCCGAACGCCAGCGTCCCGCGCTCTTCGTGCTCGACATCATGGTCCCCGGCAAAGACGGCCTGGAAATCTGCCGCACCATTCGCCAGACCCCCGGCCTCGCGTCGGTGCCGGTGATTTTCCTCACCGCGAAAAGCAGCGAAGCCGACCGCGTGCTCGGCCTCGAACTCGGCGCCGACGACTACATCGCCAAGCCCTTCAGCCCGCGCGAACTCGTCGCCCGCGTCAAGGCTGTGCTGCGCCGCTTCGAGCGTCCGCTGCCGCCCAGCCCCATGAAAGTCGGCGACATCGAAATCGATCCCTCGGCCATGACGCTCACCGTGAGCGGAAACCTGGTCTCCACCACCGCTACCGAATTCCGCCTGCTCGATTATTTCGCCCGCCACAAGGGACGTGTCTTCTCCCGCGACCATCTTCTCGACTCCGTCTGGCGCGACACCGCCTACGTCACTCCGCGCTCGGTCGACGTCTACGTCCGCCGCATCCGCGAAAAAATCGAGCCCGACCCTGAGAACCCGCGCTACCTGAAAACCGTGCGCGGCGCCGGCTACCGCTTCGAGGTCCCCAAGTGAATTTGATCTTGCGGAGAGTCGCGGAGAAAGTCACAAGGAGAATGAGGAGAACGTGAAGAACCGCATTTTCTTCAAACTCCTGGCCGTTTTCCTGATCGTCATCGCCGCCACCGCCGCCATCCTCGACGTCATGCTGAGCGGAGCCTGGGAATCCTCCATGCGCAGCGAAATCGAGCGCAACCTTACCCAGAAAACTCTGCTCTTCGCGCACCGCGTTGAAACCGACCGCTCCCACTCCCTCGCTGAAATCGTCGCCCAGGAAGGCCAGGCCGCTGGCGCTCGCGCCACCGTCATCGACGCTTCCGGAAAAGTGCTCGCCGACTCCGAATCCAATCCCGCCGACATGGAGAACCACTCCGCCCGCGAGGAATTCGCCGCCGCCCTCACCGGCAAAACCGGCGAGACCGAGCGCCGCAGCGCCACTCTCGGCGTCCCATTTCTCTACGTCGCCGTTCCCGTCTCCGGCGGCGCGGTCCGCCTCGCCTATCCCCTTTCCGATGTCGAGGCCGTTCAGGCGCAAGTGCGCCGCCGCCTGCTGTGGGGCTCGGCGCTCGCCTTGTTCATCGCTTTAGTGATCGCGGCCTCCGCCTCAGTCTGGACTTCCCGCCGCCTAGAGCGCATTGTCGATGTCGCCGCCCGCATCGAGCAGGGAGACCTCCACGCCCGCGTTGAAGACTCTCCGCTCGACGAAATTGGCCGTGTCGCCGCCGCCATCGACAAAACTGCTGGCCAGGTCGAACGCAGTTTCGCCGCTGTTCGTTCCAGCCAGCGCCAGCTCGAAACCCTGCTCAACAGCATGCAAGATGCCGTCATCGCCATCAGTTCCGACGGCCTCGTCCAGTGGGCCAACCAGCCCATGGATCGCCTCGTCCCGCAACACACCCGGCTCAACGCTCCCGTCGTCGAAACCATCCGCGATCCCGATTTCCTCGCCGCTGTCAGAGCGGCCACCACCACTAAACAGGTCAAGACCACTCGCGCCACCTCCATCGTTCCCGGTCGCGCCTACGACGTCACCGCCGCGCCGCTGCCCGATGGCGGCGCCGTCGCCGTGCTCCGCGACCTCACCGAAACCGAGCGCGTCGAAAAAACCCGCCGCGATTTCATCGCCAACGTTTCCCACGAACTCCGCACTCCCCTGACCTCCATTCAGGGCTACTCCGAAACTCTGCTCGACCTCAGTTCTGAAAATAACGATTCCCACCGCGAGTTTCTCGAAATCATCCGCAAGAACGCCGCCCGCATGGCACGCCTCACCGAAGACCTGCTCACCCTGGCACGCGTAGAATCCGGCGAGACTCGCTTCGACACGGAACCCGTCCCGCCCATCGAACTCTTGCACGACGCCGAAGAAAGTTTCCGCGAGATCGCCCGCAGTCAGGAAGTGGACCTGCAGATCGTGGAAACTGGAAGCAGCCCCGTCGAGTCCCTGCGCTCTGTCCGCGCCGACCGCGAAGCCATCCACCAGGTTTTTTCCAACCTCATCGACAATGCCATGAAGTACGGCCGCGCCGGCGGACGCATCATGCTCGGCGCCCGCCCCGCCCGCCGTGGCATCGACTACGGAGTCGAATTCTACGTGCAGGATTTCGGCGCCGGCATCGCCTCCGAACATCTGCCGCGCCTGTTCGAACGCTTCTACCGTGTCGACAAAGCCCGCTCCCGCGAATCCGGCGGCACCGGCCTCGGCCTCGCCATCGCCAAACACATCGTCCTGGCCCACGGCGGCTCCATCCGCGCCGAAAGCGAACTCGGCCACGGCAGCACCTTCCTCTTCACCCTGCCCACCGCGTAAACATCATGAGAAACGCGTGGGGTGGCCCATACTAGTCGCGTTCTTTGCGGCTAGTGTGGGGATTTTGACTTCCCATTTCGACTCCGACTCTGTAATTTCCTCTTGCATTTGTTCTGTCTTGTCCGACAATGAAGTTAAGCGCCGTCAAACACGCACAACTGGCATACGAAAAATGACGGAAAATTCACAGCTTATTAACCATGCCTTACACAAGAAAACCTATCCTTAGCCGTTGGCCATCCCATCCCATGAACGGCAGAATCGCGGCGACGGTTCCCCCAGACCCATTCGCCGACCGCGTTTGCGCCCGACTGACACATCGGCGGAAGTCATCATGAGTAGTGCGATCAAGTCTCCCGACCCCGAACCGGCTCATCACTACATCGTGCGCCGCACCGTCGAAGCCTGCAACATGGCGAAAGAGGCCGCCGGGGCCGCCGCCGAAGGCATCGCCACCGGTTCCAGCACCCTGCTCAATTCCCTGCGCCAGCGCGAACGCGAACTCGACACGCTCGACATGGAAATCGACAGCGGCGTCACCACTGCCATCACCGAAGTCGGCCCCGCCGAAGCCCGCGAACTTCTCGCCTGCATGAAGTTCATGATCGGCCTCGAGCGCATTGGCGACCTCCTGCTCAGCTTCGCCAACAGCGCGCTCTCGGTCAGCGGACGCATCGACTCCGAAGACACCCGCGACCTAACCCAGATGGCCACGATCCTCGAAAAAATGCTGACCGACTGCGGCGAGGCATTTTCCGCCCGCGAAATCGCCAAAGCCATCGACGTCCTCCGCGCCGACGCCGAAATGGACCGCCTGCGCAACCTGATCTTCCTGCGCCACATCGAGAATCCGGAAAACGTGCACCGCCAGGCCAGCCTGCAAGTCATCTTCATGACCCAGTCCCTCGAACGCGCCGGCGATCACGCCAAAAATCTCGCCGAAGAAGTCTGCCACTTCGTCAGCGGCCACACCGTCCGCCACGTCCTCATCGCCTACGACAAGCCCGTCGAACAAATGTTCATCGACTACCTCCGCCGCCGCGACCACAAAAGCTAGCGCGGATATCATTCCTAAATTCGTGGAAGAAGTTTCGTGGAGAAGTTTGTGGAAGAGGTTTTGTGGAAGGGCACGGCTTCAGCCGCGCCACCCGGTTGCCCGTCGGAAGCGGGCTTTAGCCCCTGAGGCCTGTCGAGATTGTGGAGCGGACACTCCTGTCCGCTGCCTTTGACTTTGTTTAAATTCTCCCCCCGCGCTACTCCATACGTTTTGTCATCCTGAGCAAAGCGAAGGACCAATGCAACTTGTCTGCAACCTCGATCAAAAGAAATCTCTGCAATAAAGCAAGGCTCACACTGTTACCTTGTCTCGCGACTTCGCTGTCCAGTCCTTCACGAATTCGCCCAGGCGATCTAAAGCCAGCGGGAACTCGAGCCCGGCGGCAGCAAATCCAAGTCGAAAGTGCGACGGAAAACCGAAACAATCTCCGGGGGCGAGCAGAATTCCTCGTTCCGCTGCAGCCAGGCAAAACGGCCTGGCATTCTCTCCGCTCACCAGCCAGGGCAACGCCGTCATTCCACCTTGCGGGCGAATCCACCCCAGCGTTTCGCGATGCCCAGCCATGAAGCGATCCAGATGCTCCAGGTTCAGCGTTGCGGTTTCTTGCGTTTTCCTCAGAACCACGCCGCGTTTGCGCATCGCGATTTCAGCAAGTATCTCTCCCGGCGAATTATTCGAGATGGAAAAATGGGTGCGGGCATTCCAGTAGAGCTGCCGGCGTTTTCGGTCATGTTCAATCATCCATCCGATACGAACGCCAGCCAGCGAGAATGCCTTCGAGAAATCGTGGATCACCGTCGCTTGCGGCAGCCGCGACGCCGATTGTGTCTCTCGTCCGTGATAAATCGGGTGATAAACCTCATCACTCACAAGTTGAATGCCGTGCGCCGACGTGAACTCGTGCAACCTCTCCATCTCCGCATCGCTGATGGTCGCGCCTGTCGGGTTATGCGGGCTATTCACCAAGATCAGCTTCGTCCCTGCATCCGCGAACCTCATGATCTCTTCCACGTCGATGCCGAAGTTGTTTTCCCTGCGTATTCCGTAAAAGCGAGTCTCAATCCCCAGCGACTCAGGCAGCGCAGAAAAGGGCTCGTATCCCGGCCGAGGCAGTATCACGTTGGCTCCAGGCTCAGCTGCCAGCCACATCAGCACGACCAGTGCCTCCGAGGCGCCGGTCATGACCTGCACACACTCCGCACTCACGCCATGCATTTCGGCGATCGCTTCGCGCAGCCCGTCGGCCCCTGCCGGACGGCCATAGACTAACTTGTGGCCGAGAAACCGCTGCCGCTCATCCTCGCCCGCGAGGTCCAATATCTCATTCACGGTCCAACTCGGCCCCGTGCTCGCTGCCAGGTTGAATTCAATATCATGCTCGTAATTGTCCAGCCACATATCCAGCAGGAAAGGCTTCAATTGCATGTCGCACCTCGAAAATTAGTCAATCGTAGATCAGGTTGACCAGGACGAACGGTTGTCGAGTCGCAACGCCGCCGCTTGCTCTTACTAAAGTATGGACAGGCCAGTCGATTTCGCAACAGAGCGCCAGCCACAGGGCGTACGATGCTGCATGAAGCAAATCAGCATGAAGCGCATCAACACTTTCGTGCCTCGTCTCAGCGTGCTTTTATGCGCCATGCTAATCCTGCAAGGCTGCAACGCGTTAAATCCCCTGTGCGGCAGCGCCCGGCCCTCGCCGGACATCGCATCTCTCTCGGCCGGCATCATCACTTTCGCTCAAGTCCAGCAAGGCTTTGTCCTCACCGTGAATGGCAGTCATATAGTCGCCTCCTCGGTCGTCCTCATCAACGGGACCACGCTCACCACGCTGGTCGTCAGCAGCACCGAGTTGCAGGTCACCCTCACCGACACCGTAATCTCCGGCCCCGGAACCGCCACCGTAACCATCAAAACTCCGGGCGGAAATTCCTCCGATCTGGGCTGCACCAGCGGTGGAACCAGCCACGCCCTGACCCTGACCATCACCTAAATACGAGACCCGAGACTTATCTCAAGCGCACTCTTTCGCCGGCGTTTCCGCAGCCAGTGAAACCGACACTGGAGTCTTGGTCGCTTGCTCGCCCTTGCGGATGAGCACGATCGCTCCGAGGATCGCCACCGACGCCAGCGCGACTCGCAGGCTCAGCGCTTCCGAAGCCAGCAACCATCCCAGAAATACCGCGACCACGGGATTCGCATACGTGTGCGTGGCCACCAACGCCGGTGGGCACCGCTGCAACAGCCATGTATAAGAAGTGAACGCAACCACCGAACCGAACACGATCAGATATCCCAATCCCAAGACTGACTTGAGCGAAATGCTCGCCCAATGCGTAGCGTGAAATTCTCCCGTCAGTCCGGCAGCCGCCAGCAGCATCACCGCGCCACAAAGAGTCGGGATCGCCGTGCGTCCCAGCGCATCGTCAGGCAGCTTGAGCTTCGGCGTGATCACCACACCCACTGACCACGACAGCGATCCCACGAGCACCGCTAGCAATCCCAGCAAGTTCGATCCCTTGACGGTCAACTCAGCGCCAGTGAGCATGGCAACGCCCACCACGCCCAAACTCAGGCCCAGCGCGCTCAACCGGCTGATCTTCTGCTGCCCCATCGACCAGGCCAGCACCAGGATGAACATCGGCTCGGTGGCGATGAGCAGCGCCGCGAGGCCTGACCCCACATATTGTTCCGCCCAGTGCAGCGAGCCGTGACCGATCAGAAAAAACAACGCGCCCAACGCGCATCCCGAAATCCAATGCGCGCGCGTAGGACGAAAGCCGCGTGCCCACGCCCACGCAAAAAGAATCGCGCCAGCAACCGAATGCCGGATACCGGCAGTGACCAGCGGCGGAATGGTTTCGACCGCGTAGCGGATGGCAAGATACGTCGATCCCCACACGATATAGATTGCCGCAAACGCCAGCGCCAGCTTGATTGAGTCAGCCCGGTTGCGGCCGCTTGCGGATCGGTATGGGTTCGTCGTGAGCACGGGTCTGCCTCCTATGTTTACCATCTTTCCGCTCCGCAACTTTTCATTGGGCAAGCCGGTTATCCGGTAATCGTCTATCCGTTAACCCCGGGTCGCGGTTCCGGGCAAAATCTGCGTCGGGCGGCGGGTCGGCCATAATCTAACCTATTAAATATGTTTTACAGGTTAGATGAATCATAGGATCATACCGTCTAACTTGTCAAGATGCTTTTAATGGTTAGAATGAGGATGGAAATCGATTGAACTTTGAATCACGCTGGAATCGATTGGACCTAAAGGGGAATCCTCTGCCAGAGACCACGGAAGCCAGAAAAAACACGCGCCGCCTGCCGCCGCAATTCGATCTGATCGCAGGCAATGTTTGCCTCGACTTCGTCAACACGCTCGACGATCGACATATCGACGACGGTCATACGAAGCCGAAAGAATTGCTGAAGACTTATCTCGATCTCGCGCGCTTCGGGGAAGATGCCGGGCTGCTCGATGCGACACAGACGAACCAGCTTTACGAGCGCAGCTACATGGAGCCCGACCGCGCGCAGGAAGTGCTCCTCTGGGGCAGAGAGCTGCGCGAGGCGATTCACGATGTTTTTTGGGCGATCATGAACAAGCGTCCAGTGCCTGCGCTTGCGCTCGCGCGGCTCAATGCCGACGCGCAAGGCGCGGCTCAGCACATGAGCCTGGTCCCATCAGCTCGAGGCACAAAAGGCGCCGGCAGCTTCGTATGGAAGTACGACGACCTGCGCGCCTTCGACAGCGTGCTGTGGCCGATTGCGCGCGCGGCCGCCGATCTGCTGACGTCGGACAAACTGCCGTATGCGCGGGCCTGCCTCTCGAAAACCTGCGAATGGTTTTTTCTGGATACCAGCAAGAGCCATCACCGCCGCTGGTGCGACATGACGCGCTGCGGCAACCGCGCCAAAGGCCAGCGGTTTTACGCGCGGAAGAAGAAAGAAAACTCCTAGCTCCAAGCGGCTAGCTTCTAGCTCTTACCTTTTGGCTCGCAACTCGTCTCAAAAATATCGTGAGCAAGACGCCTCGCGGCTAGAACCAGTCGCTGCGGTAGGCGATCCACCAGGCGGCATAGAGGATGGGGATCGTGGCAGCGCAGGCCCACCAGAAAGGCAGCAGGACGTCGGCCAGAAGCCCGAGCAGCATGAAGATCGTCCAGAATATCTTTCTCTGCATGGGAGCGATTTTACGTGAACGGACAGACCGGAACTCATCCGCAGTTCTATTACAATCACGGCGATGTCCGGGACATCTGATCGGTGAAATTCATCGGAGGCTGCCGTGATTGCTCGCATTGTTGTTGCTCTGCTGCTGATGGGTTCTGCGCCGGCGCAGAATGTTGTTCATTACACGACGACGACTGCCAATGTGAAATATCTTTTTGCGACGGCGGAGCCGGTGTTGCGGTTGAAGTCGGGGGACATTCTTGACACCAATACACTTGACTGCTTCGGCAACGGGCTGAAGAAGCCGGGCGACACGCTGAGCATGGCGACGGGGGACAATCCGCTGGCGGGGCCGTTTTATGTGGAAGGCGCGGAGCCGGGAGACACGCTGGCAGTGAAGATTCTTGACTTACAAGTCGACGGAGATACGGGCGTGGGCGCATTCGCGCCGGGATTTGGGGCGATCAACGAGACTAACTACACGCCTATGCTGCATGCGCCGCTGCCGGAGCGAGTTTGGTTTTATCACATTGATCACGCGACGAACACAGCTACGTTCAAGGCGCTGGATTCGGATTTCTCGGTGAAGATTCCGATGCATCCGTTCTTTGGGTGCATTGGCGTGGCTCCGGCGAACGGCGAGGCGCGCAGTTCGGTGGTGCCGGCGGAGTTTGGCGGGAACATGGATTCGCCCGAGGCCAGCGTGGGGAATACGGTTTATTTTCCGGTGAACGTGAAGGGCGGCTTTTTTATATTGGCGACGGGCACGCCGCGATGGGTGATGGCGAGATCGCGGGCACTGCCATTGAGGTTCCGCTGAAGGCGCGGGTGCAGCTCAGCGTGATCAAGGGGCGCACGATCAGCTGGCCGCAGTTTGAGAATGATGATGCGATTATGACTGTCGGGGCGTATCGTCCGGTGGACGATGCGGTGCGGATTGCGTTCACGGAACTGGTGCACTGGATTCATCGCGACTACGGGTTGTCGGAGCTGGACGCTTATGAGTTGCTATCGAAGGTGGCGAAGATTCATTTGAATGAGATGGTGGATCCGAATTATGTGGTGGTGGCGTCGGTGGAGAAGAAGTATTTGCCGAGGAAGAAGTGACGCGGTCGCGGAGCGCGCGGGGGGAAACAGCAGGTTCCTCCACTCCGCAAGACCTTCCCTTCGGGAAGCTTGCTCCGGTCGGAATGACAGGGGGAGTTGTCGAATGACAAAACGTCGCTCGCTCGAATTTATTTCCGAATGCTTAACACAGCGCTGAAGCGCCGCTCGTCCACAGTAACTTCCAACATGTTATTTTCAACATAAAAATTCCCACTCTAACGTCGCAGAAAGCGCGGCGTTAGAGTGGGCCACCACTTCGTTTCTCTTGATCTCTTACTACTGGTCTCTCTATCCCTTCACGATCTTCTTGGCTGCCGCGTCCCAGATGGCTACGTCGTTGTTGAAGTAGGAGAAGTTGGCCAGGTGGCAGCCGATGGCGGCGTTGTTGCCGAAGATTTCGTTTTCGGCTACTGGCTTGCGAGTGCGGACCGCGTTGTAGAAGTTGGCCTGGTGATCGACGGTGTCGCTGTAGCCGGGCGGGTTGGCGTAGGACTCGCCTTCGGCGTCGACGGCCGACTTCAGTGCCGCGGTTTCGGGATGGTCAGCGTGCCACTGCTGCAGATATTCGTTTCTGAGCTTCGCCGGCCAACCGCCGACGGAGTAGCCTTCGGGCTCGGGGCGCGTGTCTTGCGGCTTGTATGTGAGCGTTGCATCCTTGATGATCATGGTGCCTTTGGTGCCGTAGAAGCCGATGAATTCTCCGCCGTCGTTGTTGAGGTTGCAGCGCAGGGTCACGCGGAAGTTGGGATAGTCGTACATGGTTTCGATCAGATCGGGGAACTCCCGGCCATCTTTGAAGTGGAACAGACCGCCGCTTGAGGTGGCGCGCATCGCGGGCTCTTTGGTGCCGGTGATGAAATGGATGCCGGAAATAAGGTGGACGAAGAGATCGCCGCCGAGGCCTTCGCCGTAGTCGGTGAAGCAGCGCCAGCGGAAGAAGCGGACGGGATCGAAGGCGCGCTTGGGAGCGCCCATGAGGAAAGTGTTCCAGTCGATGGTGGATTCGCTGGCGTCGGGCGGAATGGGATAGACCCAGGCGCCGCTGGGCGAGTTGCGGTCCCAGTAGGCGTTGATGGAGAAGACTTCGCCGAGCTTGCCGGAATCGTAAATCTCTTTGGCTTTGGCGTAGAGCACGGAACTGACGCGCTGGCTGCCGATGCAGACCATGCGATTGTTTTTGTGCGCGGCTTCGAGCATGGCGAATCCGTCTTCGACGGTGTGCGACATGGGCTTCTCGCAGTACACGTCTTTGCCGGCGGCGCAGGCGTCTTCAAAAATGTGGCGATGCTGGTGGTCCATGGTGGCGATGAGGACAGTATCGACGTCTTTGCGATCAAGGATGGTGCGATAGTCGCGCGTGGCCGGGACGCTGGGATTTCTGACGGCTTCCTGCGCGGCAAGGTGGCGGCTGTCATATAGGTCACAAACCGCGACGCACTTTACGCCGGGGACGCTGAGGGAAGCTTCGAGGTGTTCGCATCCGCGAATGCCGGTGCCGATGGAGGCGAAGCGGATGGTGTCGCTGGGAGCGACGGGACGCGTCGCGGCGGAAAGTATGCGAGGCTGCAGGACGGTTTTTGCGACCGTGGTGGCGGCGAGAGCGCCGGTGCCGAGATGCATGAACTGACGACGGGACAGGGGATACTTGGACATGAGGTTCTCCGCCTTGAGATTTCAGAACTTTGGATTTCAAAGCCTGGATTTCAGCTTTGGGACTTCAAAGCTTCCGGGGAGGAATTATGCCACAAGAGCCGAGGAATTAGTAAATCGATTTTCTAGCGGGGTGGAGCATGGCAGTTCGAGAAAGCCCCCTGCTCCTCATGCCCCTAGAAGAATTGACTGTATTGGAATGGATGCTTATAAAACTGCTCCCTGAGGCGACTCAGGGAGCAGCATTTGCTCTGTGGTAACAGAAAAACTGTAGGTTTACCAGAACGTCGTTTACCAGAATGTGAGCGCGACCGAAGGATAGTCGCCTTCGGCGTCCAGCACTGGCGAACCTGAGGCCAGCGATGTTTGCCCAGTGTTGTCGTTCACCGTCAGGCCGTATCCGTTCGAAGTTACGAGACAGTCGACTGGAATATTATCGATTTGTCTGAGCTTGTCGCCCGCGACGCTCTTCAGCAACCCGGCTTGCTGTACGCTTTGATAGCTCAACACGCCGGTGGAGGCATTAAATCCCCAGACTGACAAGCTGCTGCTCCCGGAATCAAGCCCAAAAAACTCGTTGGCGTAGGTGTCCATCAAAATCGACGTCGGATTCCCGCTGGTTCCTGCCGGACTATCTGGATCCGCCCACGGAGAGCCGGTCACAGGCGTCAGGCCGCCGCCTGTCCCAATCTGAAAGCCTGAAATCGAGTTGTCGGAATTGGCGGTGTACACAAACTCGGTCGTGTTGGTGTTCCCATAGGTAGACATGATGTCCTGAACTTGAACCGCCTCGCCTTGCAGTCCTGTCACGGTAAAAGGCGAGCCGCTCGCTTCAGTCAGGGCTCCGCCGCCCGCGCTCCCGCTGAGCACGCTGATGCTCGACCCATCGTTGGCGAACACCCAATACGGCCCGGTCGAATTGGTCACCGGACCCAGCACGAGATTCGTTGGCGCTACGTTCCCTTTCAGCGTAAGCGGCGAACCGGCAACCGGTGTGAGTGTCTGCGTAGTCTGATTGAAATTAAATTCGGAAATGATCCCGCCGCCGCTGCTGCTCGAACTCGCGACGTACACTCCAGTCACCCCGGCGGTGCCATTGATTGCGAGCACAGAAGTCGGCGTGTAGTCAGAGGGTAAGTTCAACGAAAACGGCGAGCCCGGAATTTGCGTCAGACCACCGAGCAGCGGAACGTAATCTGCCTGATACACGGTGAGATTCATTGAAACCTGATTCAAAATGTACACATAACCTTCCAGGTCTGTGCTTGCAGAGATCGGATCCCAATCCGCCGGATTGGGCGTTCCCTGCACCGGATTCAACTGGCACCCGGTCGTAATCCAAAATGAATTAGTGGTTCCTCCAGCCGGATCGGGCATGTAGGCAAACATCGGCGGCGTTGCCAGGCCGGTGCTCGGGTCGCCCGTGACGATGAGATTGAGAGGAGTCGTGGCGGCTCCGCCGCAGTTATCCCACTCCTCGACGACCAGGTTATAGGTGCCGGGAGCAACCGAGATGGGAGTGTTTATCGACGCTCCCGGCTGCGTCGCCACCCGCACATGGTCGGCTGTATACACGCCCATGGCGGACACACCCTGAGGACAAGTCGTGGTCGCCGAAGCTATGACTTGCACGTCATACTGTAGATAAGAAATGTTAGGAAGCGGGGAGATCACGCTGACGTGGCCGGTCTGCTCATTGTTATAGGGGAAGATCCCCGTGACAGTCACGCCCCCGCAGTTATCCCAGCCCTTCACCAGGATGTTTTCCACGTTGTCGTTGTAGGGCACGAAAATGTCGAGGTAACTGGAGAAGGTCGAATAGAACAACTGGTAGTCGCCTGTGTACACCTGCATGCCCGAGATTCCCGCACTGCAGTCGGAGGTGGTGGCGTACGCCACGAGATGCATGGGCGAGCTGCCTTCCCAAGGCTGAATTTCCTCGGAACTCACGGATATAGGGCTGAGAATCTGCACGACTGGCGTGGTCGCAGTCGCCCACGTCGAAATATTTACGATGGCAAGGAGAAACAAGACCTTCTTCACAGCGGCACCCACCTTTTTTCTGCCGGGCTTGGATGCCGAACTAATCAGGAAGGGTTTGTGGCATTTTTTGCTTAGAAACTTGGGGGATAATGTGATCTCCGCGCTTGGTGCCAGAGCTGAGGGCCATGCGCGCACGCAGTTATAGTGTGGCTAAAAGAGTCTACTATCAGACGGCGCATTGCAGAGTTGGCGTAACATGGCGTCTCTGACAATGTCGGCGGTGTCAAGCTGTTTTCGAGCACACTACAGCATGCACTCGTAGAAGAGCGCCATTTTGCTCTGGTTGAAGCTGTTGCTCTTGCTCTGCCAACCTAGGCTCGCTTGTAATCAGTCTTCAGGTCTGGAACTCGGTCCGACCCATGCATCTCTTCGGTCTCGAACTGCGATCATGATTACTACTTCGAACTCCTCGGTGAAGAGGAGCGGGACGCCCAATCAATTTCTCGGTGTTCTACTGCACACCATCGCGATGTCCGGGCTGTCCCGCGTGCGAACCGAACTTTTTCAACTGCTCGTAATCCCATCCCTGGCGCATCATCCAGTAGAGACGGACCGCTAGCTTGCGAGCCATGGCAACCTTGGCGATCTTCCGTCCTCGTCGCATCGCCAGGTGGAAGTACTGGCTGCGCCACTCTGGCAGGCTGCGCACCGTTACCTGTGCCGCTTCCACCAGCAAGAAACGCAGCATCGAACTACCCTGCTTGGTGATGTGCCCCAGCCGCCGCCGACTGCCGCTGGATTCTTCCAGCGGTACCAGTCCCAGATAGCTCGCGATCTGCTTGCCGCAGTGAAAGCGCTCGGCCTCGCCAATGATCAGCACGAAGGCCAGTGCAGTCAAGGCACCTACTCCAGGATGCGTCCGCAGCCGCTGCGCCTCTGGACACTTCTCCACTTCCTGCTTGATCGCTTGACTCAACTCCGCGATCGTCGGATTCAGTTGATCCAGCAGCTCCAACAGATCGCGCCGCCGCCGACTGGCCCACAGAGCCAACTGGAACGATTCTAGTTGCTCTCGTCCGCGTTCCCGCCACAACCGTTTCTTGCAGCGCAGCCCTTCGTTCAGCGCGACGGCTTGCAGTTGATTCATGATCCGCGTGCGCGCCTGCACCATGCGGTGACGGTGCCACAGCAGTTGCCGCAGATCTCGGTTCTCCCAGCTCGGCACCCAGATCTGAGGAAACCGGTTTTCCAGCAGCAAACGCAGGATCAGTTGCGCGTCCTGACGATCCGTCTTCTGCTTACGCACTCGCTTGGTGCGGATCTCGGCTGCGTCTCCAATCCGCAACTCAAACTGCAACTCGGCCACGAGTCGTTCGAACCAGCGTGCATGCCCGCTGGCTTCCATGCCGACCCGCACCTTCTGGCCCGCCAGTGCACGGTAGAACGCTTCCGCCTCCTCCCGATGCGCTAGTCGCTTTTCCTGGAGATCTCCGGTCTCGGTATCCACCGATGCTATTTGCTGAAACTCGGGGTGAAAATCTACTCCTATAATGATCATTGTTCGGCTCCTTTCTCCCGAGCCTGTTGGTTGGCTTTAGCACCACCAACTTTACTCGGGCGTCGGAGCCGACATTGTCATGGAATCAATTTCATTTTCTGGTATTCGCGGAGCCAAGCCGCGGCCACAGTCATCAAATTCCGCCAGGAGGGTAACCGATGTATCACGTGCGCCAGGAGAGCCTGCCGTTTGTTGGTAGTTCGCATGAGTTTGTCGGCGCTGAGCAGGGCAACACCAATGTTTCGGTGTTCCTATTCCACGGGAAGCCGGGTTCGGGGCCGGGTCCGCACCGGCATCCTTATGACGAGATCCAGTTCATTCGTGAAGGCCGGGGAGTGTGGACCGTAAGCGGCAAGACTTTCGAAGGCAGCGCGGGAGACATCTTTGTCATCAAGGCCGGCGAGATCCACAGCTTTAAGGCAGTGGGTGATTCACCACTGGTACAAGTCGACCTTCACCTCAGTCCCCGCTTCATCCAGGAGAACCTATAGAGCCGTAGATTGCTATGTGGCTGGGTCCGCAGCCCTCGGCAAAACACAGGCACTCTTTGTCAGTTGGCGAAACATCGCCACGGCACTCCTTTTTGACCGCGCCGAAGGGGGTTGAGTGCATTCACAGTACGTACATTCGAAGCATCCACCAGACAAGGAATATCGCGACGATGGCGCCCGCGATGTGAATGATCCAGTCGGCAGCTGTTTTCGGCTTCCCAAAATTGAACATGCGGCAATGGTAGCAGCCGGAGCGTTGGTGGCGTAGTACCGCCATTGCAATCATGGGCAAGTAGTCAGCGTTTTGCTAGGGATTGAAACAGGAGAGAAAATTGAAAGGGCCGTGACTTTGGTTATGCTCTAGCTGCCGCCTCCTGCGAGGGAGCCAACAGCGTGGATGCATGTACCGTCACAGCCCCTTGATGCGATCACTGCTTTCGCAGTCCCAAACCCCAACTGCCCCTCGCAGAGCCGTCGGTTTTTTCAGGTCTGGCCGCCTTGCAGGTTGCCCCGCCCGGCTGATCACCCAGTCTACTTCGGGACCGCAAATTTTATTTCGCTGTCCCTTTCAACCGTCGACGGATGCAAAGTTAACAGACCATTCATAAAAGTCAACGCAAACTATTGGTGCAATAGCTCTGAGCAAAGCTGTGCATAACGAAAAATGCAAATGGTTGGAGGGCAGGAACTTATCTTCACGCGATTTTAATTAATCCCCTTTTTTCACAAAGACTGCACAGCGCTGGGGCAGGCGGCAAAATGATGAAAGGGAACCAAATAATCGTCTTGACGGTGGATCGGGATGGGCGCATCGTGCAGAGAGGAAGAATCTTAAGTGGGGGAGCGACGGGGATCAGGAGATTCCCATGTCTCGCAAAAGAAGCGAGACATGGGGCACCCTTTTGTCTTTAATTCTTTTTCACTTTCATTCTTTCGCCCTCGGCATCTTTTTTGCACCTTTGGAGTTGTGATGGCGGAACTGGTCGCTTATGTGGACGGCGGGTGCCTGGGAAATCCGGGGCCGTCGGGGATTGGGGTGGTGATTAGCGGCTACGCCAGCGGGCCGGTGCGCATCGCCAAGTGGATTGGGCATCAGGATAACAACGTCGCGGAGTACGCGGCGCTGATGGAAGCTCTGCAGTACGCAGTGGCGCGCAAGGCGCAGAAGCTGCATGTGTATTCCGATTCGGAAGTGGTGGTGCGGCAGATGACGGGGGAGTACACGTGCCGCAGCCAGCGGCTCTACTCTTTGCATTGGACGTGCCGGAAGCTGGCGCGGTCGCTGGCATTTTCCATTTCGCATGTGCGGCGGGAAGAGAATGCCGAGGCGAACGGGCTGGCTCAAGCGGCGCTGCGGCGGCGGAACTCTTTTTCGGGGACGATTTAAGACTACTGGGGCTAAAGCCCCACGGATTGCATGTCTTTTCGCGGCGCTGAAGCGCCGCTCTTCCACGGTCTCCGCCACAGTGGCAACGTTCGCTAACGGTGGCGACGTCTCCTCGAATGAAACTTTTGGCTTAGTACCTTTGCCCGGCGGAATTCTTGACACCTCCTCTGCTCCGAGCGAGACTCCAATTACTGCATCCTTAATAGACTGGGTAACCGAGCAACAGAGTTGCGGCGGCGCGGATTTTGCCGCCCGATGCGACTTCCGTCCAGGATGTGAGCGCGCGAGTTATGGAACCTTTTTCCACTTTCGATCAGGCATCGCCGGGGAACGGCGCGAAGCCGGTTGCGGCGGGGGTGGGGCCCGCTCGATCGACGGGCGCGGAACTGAGTCAAGGGCCGGCTGTGCGGGAGAACAGCGCCATGCGGGTTCGACCGGGCATTTCGGCGGCACTGGCGGCGGCGAGCGCGGAAGCAAGCGCCAAATTGGCTGCGGGCAATCCGGCTGTGAGTGTGTGCTTTCCAGGAGAGGATGGGGGACATTCGCTGGCGGAGATGGCGCAACGTGATCTGGATGCGGCGCTGCAGTTGCTGGCGGATCGCGCGCAATATATTACGGGAGCCAGCGGAGCGGCGATTGCGATTCGCCGCGATGGCAGGAATGACATGCTGTGCCGGGCCAGCGCGGGGATGAACGCGCCGGAACTCGGAGCGCTGCTTTCGACCGAGTTTGGGCTTTCCGGCGAGAGCGTGCGCACGCGCCAAGCACTGCGCTGCGACGATGCCGAGCGCGACAAGCGGGTGAACCGCGAGGTATGCCGCGAGATGGGAATCGCCTCGGTGGTGGTGATGCCGGTGGTGAATGACGACGAGGTGCTGGGGGTTTTTGAACTTTTCTCCGGGAGGGCGAATGCCTTCGGGGCGCGCGATGTCTCGGCAGTGCAGCGACTGAGCGAAATGGTCGAGACCGCGGTGCGGCTGGCCCAGGCTGCGGAGAACCTGCCGGAGCGGCTGAAGATGAAGATGACCGCGATCTCCGGGCTGGTGGTTGAGGAAGTTGAAGTTGAGGTGATGGAGGATCAGGTCCTGGACGGGCGGGCCGTCACAGATATTCTTCTGCAGGCTCCGGTTCTCGGCGAAACAGTTATCGGAGATCGAGCGCCGGTTGAACAGGAGCTATCGGGCAGCTCAGGGGCTAAAGCCCTTACGGAAAAGAAAGCCTCGATCGCAGCGCTGGAAGCGCTGCGCCACCCAAAAACTTCTCCAGAGACTTCCCCGTTGACTTCTCCAGAAACTTCCCCGGAGACTTCTCCAGAAACCGCGGCGCCGAAGAAAAAACTGTTCTGGTCGGCGGCGTTGAATGCTGCTGCCGATGCGGAACGCGCGGAAGAACCGGACCAGAGCCATGTTCCTCCGGTATTAAGGAGCCTACGCAAGTGCGAGGCTTGCGGCTTTCCGGTGTCGGCGGGGCGCATGCTTTGCGTAGAGTGCGAGGAGAAAAAATGGCGCGGACAACTGAGGCCGATGGCGCGGCAAGGCAAAATCCCGAGCGCGGTCGCGGCAGCTCCTAAGTCAGATCCTAAGCCTGAAGCGCGGGCTTTCGCCGCGGCAGCGCAGTCAAGTGGCGCACCGGCAGCGCATCGCGTATCCCCTACGGTCACCGCTTCCGCCGGGGCTGCAACCGCATTGCCTGCTGTGCAGGGCGAGCGAGGCAAAATGAGTGCGGGAAAGGTAAGTGCCGCGGCAGCGGCATCGAAAACGCCTGGGCATGAAGCCACGATCAAACCAGCGGCACAAAAGTTGGAGATCCCGTCTTCAGTTGCATCTTCAGACCGATCTTCAGTTCAATCTTCCATTGCATCCCCAGGGTTCGTCTTTAGCGCGGGGCTGGAGCCCTCACAGTCGTGGCTCGGGGTGAACAAATATATTGTGGGTGTGCTTCTGGTTGTTGCCGCGGTTGTTACTGCGGTCTTCCTGCTGCGCTAGACCGCTAGACCTGGTCCGACAATGTGCGCGAATGCGCGCTCCGTTCTTGTTGGGAATTTCCGATTCCTCACTCCCAATTTCTCACACTCAATTTCTCACATCTGAACAGCTGGTTCGTTTACAGTATCCGGGTTGAATCAGCAGGCGGCAAAGCCATCGCATCTGGTGGACGAGCAGCCAGAGTCAGACGGCATCTGAGCTGCGAGTTGCAGTCAGGGAGGGAACTGTGAAGGATCAACTTCGGTCTGGCAGTTTTCTGGAGAGTGCGGTTTCGCGACGTACGTTCTTAGGACAAACTGCCACGGCGGCGATTGGTTTTTCGATTGTGCCGCGCCATGTGTTGGGCGGTCCGGGCTATGTTGCGCCCAGCGATAAGGTGAATATTGCATTCATCGGCGTGGGCGCGCAGGGCTTGCGCGTGATGCTGCATTTCTTGAAGGAACCGGATGTGCAGGGCGTGGCGGTGTGCGACGTCAATAAATCCGGCGCGAATTATCCGCAATGGAGTACGCATGAGTTCTGCAATTCCGTGCGTAAATTGCTGGGCGTCGACAGTGGGTGGGATTGGCTTAGCCCTGACCAGCCGATTCAGTTGTCGCATACGCTTGCCGTTACCGGCGGCGTGGCCGGGCGCGAACCTTGCCAGAAAATTGTCGACGGGTATTACGGCACGCTGCAGCGTTCGGGGCAGTATCGCGGGTGCGCGGCTTACAGTGACTTCCGCGAGTTGCTCGAGAAGCAGAAAGATATCGACGCCGTTGTCGTGTGTACCACGGACAACCTGCATGCGGCGGTGTCTGCCGCGGCGATGAGGAAGGGCAAACATGTTTTCTGCCAAAAGCCGCTGACCCACACCATCTATGAAGCGCGGCGCATTGCTGAGATCGCGCGGGAAACGGGCGTAGCCACACAGATTGCGGTTGGCAACCAGGCGTCGGAATCCACTCGTCAGCTCTGTGAATGGATTTGGGATGGCGCGATTGGTCCGGTGCGCGAGGTCAAGAACTGGTCGAGCCGTCCATTTTGGCCGCAGGGTATTGAGCGGCCCAAGGAGACCGAGGCTGTGCCCGAAGGTTTGGATTGGGATATGTGGCTGGGGCCCGCGCCGCAACGGCCGTTCAATCATGCATATCTACCATTTGTGTGGCGCGGGTGGAGCGACTTCGGTTGCGGCGCGCTGGGCGATATGGGTTCGTACAGTTTCGATACGATTTTTCGCGTGTTGAAGCTGGACGCTCCGGTGAGCGTGGAATCGAGTTCGAGCGACCGCTACGATGAGACTTATCCGCTGGCGTCGATCGTCCGCTACAGCTTCGCGGCGCGGGGCGACATGCCGCCCGTCAAGTTCACCTGGTATGACGGTGGACTGAAACCAGCGCGGCCGGACGAACTGGAAGAAAATCGTCCGATGAAGTCAGACAAAGAAGGAGAGGACGAGGGGCTCCTGTTCATCGGAGACCGCGGCAAAATTCTCTGCACCTTCAATGGCGGCGATCCCAGGCTGATTCCGCAATCGAAAATGGACAGCTACAAACAGCCGCCAAAAACGCTCCCTCGGTCGCCGGGCAACGAGCGGGAATGGCTCGACGCCTGCAAGGGCGGCAAGGTGAAACCGGGCGGGAACTTCGAATTCGAGGGCATGGTCACCGAGACGTTGCTGCTGGGAAACGTAGCATCGCGCCTGGGACAAAGACTTACGTGGGATCGTTCGAACTTGAAAGTGAATTCGGAGATTGCGCAGAAGTGGGTTCGGCCGGAACGGCGCAGCGGGTGGGAGTTGTAGAGGCTGTTTAGGAGGAAATCATGTCTGCGATTTCGATTTCAAGAAGAACGTTTCTGAAGGGTGCAGCGACGTATACCGCTGCGGCCGGGTTTCTTTCCGTGGGCGTGCTGGGGCTTCGCGCCGATCCGCTGGGCATGCCCATTGGATGCCAGACTTGGCCGGTCAGGAAAATGATCGCCGAGGACTTTCCCGGCACGATCAAGCAACTGGCGGCGGCTGGATTCCAGACGATTGAGCTGTGCTCGCCGGTGGGTTACGCCGAGTTTGGCTTCGCGGACCTCGGCAAATACAAGGGTGCAGAGCTGCGGAGGATTCTGGGCGATTCAGGGGTGAGTTGTGTGAGTTCGCATTTCGGCATCGATGAACTTAGGGCTAATCAGGAGCGCGCTATTGCATGGGCGAAAGATGTCGGGCTCACGCAAATGCTGGTGCCGAGCCTGGACGGGCCGAAAAATCCGACGATGGATGACGTGAAGCGGGCCGCCGACGAATACAACAAGATGGGGGAACAGGCGGCCAAGGCCGGGATCCAGCAGGGACTTCACAATGAGAACTTTGAACTGACCATGGTTGACGGTAAACGGACGTATGACCTGTTGTTTGAACTTCTCGATCCAAAGTTGGTGAAGTTTCAGTTTCAGGTTTCTACCATCAGCCGCGGTTACGACGCTGCGGAGTATTTCACGAAGCATCCTGGCCGCTTCGTTTCCATGCACGTGCAGGGCTGGTCGGTTGAAAGCAAGAGGGTGGCGCCAGTAGGGCAAGACTCTCTGGACTGGAAGAGAATCTTTGGCGCAGCTAAGACCGGCGGCATCAAGAACTACTTTGTCGAAATGAATCTGGACATGATGAAAGCTAGCGTTCCCTACTTGCACAGTCTTCAGGTCTGATCGAGCAAATCATGCTGAGCGAGTTTCCCTGGAACCAGAGCTACGGGGTGTCCGGCGTCGAGGACGTGCTGACTCCGGCGCTGGTACTGTATCCAGAGCTCGTCGCCGCGAACATCGAGCGGACTCTGGAGCTGCTGGGTGGCGACGCCAACCGCTGGCGCGTGCACATCAAAACTGCGAAGCTCAGCTACACTCTGCGCCTGCTGGTAGAGCGCGGCGTGCGTAATTTCAAGTGCGCAACCACGCTGGAGTTGCTGGTAGCCTGCCGGAGCGGCTCTGGCGATGTGCTGCTCGCCTATCCGGCGATGGGCGCGAATGCGCGCCGGGCGCGGGAAATCGCGGAACAGTTTCCGGTGGTGCGCATTTCCGTTTTGGCCGAGAACGAAGAGCAGGTGCGACAGTGGCGCCAGAGCCGCACCGGAATTTTTCTTGATATTAACCCTGGGATGAATCGCACCGGCATTGAGCAGAACGACGGCGACAAAGTCGTCACTTTGGCGCGCGCGATTGCCGATGCGGGCCTCGAATTCCGCGGGCTGCACTACTATGACGGCCAATATGGTGGATTAGCGGAGCCTGAGCGCACCGCTGCGGCGCATCGAGGCTATGATCGTCTGCTGGAAATTGTGAGCGAACTTGAGCGCTCCGGCATGAACGTGGCCGAAGTGATCACGTCAGGGACGCCCACGTTTCCGTGCTCGCTGAGCTATGAAGGTTTTCGCCGCGGCAATTTCGTGCATCGCGTTTCCCCCGGAACCGTGGTTTATTGCGACGCCAGCAGCCTGCAGCAACTTCCTCAAGAATATGGATACCGGCCCGCGGTGCTGGTATTGACGCGGGTGGTGAGCCGTCCGCGGGCGGGGGTCGTAACTTGCGATGCTGGCCACAAGGCGGTCTCGGCCGATGCCGGCGTTCCCACCTGCGTGGTGGTTGGGCATCCGGAACTTACGCCGCTTTCGCCCAGCGAAGAGCACTTGCCGCTCGCGGTGGCAGAAGGGATCGCCGGTCCGCCGGTTGGAAGTGCGCTGTTTCTGCTGCCGCGCCACATTTGTCCGACCGTCAACAATTTCGACGATGCGGTGCTGGTGAGGAGTGGCAATGTCGAGGCCGTGGAGAATGTTTCGGCGCGCGGGCGGGAAGCGCCGCCGCTACGCGCGGCAGGACAGGGACTCTAAACGACCTCAGTCCGCCCGCGCTTTCCTTTCGCACGCTCTTTCCTGGCTTCCATATACTTGCGCAGAACAGCATTGATCGTGGACTGATAACCGCGGCCATGCTCGCGAAAAAACGTTAGCACGTCGGGATCGATGCGCAAGGTGATCTGTTTCTTCGGCCCCGGCCAGAGGATGGCATTCGCAAAAAAGTCTGGACCCAGCTTCGGACTATTAGAGTAGTCGATGTCCTCGTCCCGCATGGCATCAATGCGCTTCCAGTCCGTCTTGGATCGCCTTTTCGTATTCTTTAAGTTCACGACGCGACGCCTTTCTCAGAGAGATGATCCGAATGATCTGTGAGCCACGTTCTACAAAGACCACAACGACGGCTCGACCCCGAATCGCGCCGATTCCGATCCAGCGCTTTTCTCCGTAGTCCTGTCGCGTGTCGGGGCGCGCGAGCAAATTGTTGCGAAACATCTCTTCCGCATCGGCGAAGTCGAACCCGTGTTTCCGAATGTTCGAGCGATTCTTGATTTCGTCCCATTCAAAGCGATATCCCGTGAGTTCTACATCAATTTTCTTGGGCATGGCAAAGCACACCTTCACAGTGAGCTTGCGACCACCCGGTTTACCTTAAGCAAGGTCAGCTTCGGGCTATGCTGAGTTCGTGGTAACGCAGCGGCGAGGGACTCTCAGTTCCCTTGGACGGGCCGGACACCTTCCGGCGGGGCTTCCGTGGCTCTCCCTAGCTTCCCCGGCTCGTTTGGTGCATCGGGCAGGGTGTCTAATCCCTGACGGAGAACGGAAGCGAACTCAAGTTAATTGTAACTCCAATCGTAGCTACAGGCAAGGCTGCGTTTTGCTTCAGATCCACACTGATCCAGGTCGAAATTCTCACCCAGGATGGGCCAGATTCCATCCAATGCCCGTTATTACAGTTCGCTGGAGCGGATGCTGATCCTTTAGCTTCCGCTTGCTACACTAGAAAATTAACCATGCCCTCGCGCTACGGACAGTGGATGTACGACTGGGAACACCGGCTCACTTCGGTGGACAACAACCGCGTGGTGCGTCCGCTGGAGTGGGGCGTGGAATGGACGCGCGACTGGCCCTGCCGCAATGGATACCGCGCGGGCTACGTGCCCGGCATTAATCCGGCCGAGTCTGAAAAATTCATCCTCGATTACAACCGCCGTATCCTGGCGGCGAGCGATGAATTTTATTCCTACACGCGGCCCACGGATTTCCACCTGGAGACACGCGAGGTCCAGGTATTCTCCACGCGCGAAGTTCCTGATCTGAAGCTCGAAGCCAAAGTAAGAGGAACATTCGGAGAGTTCCTGCGCTTCACTTCGCCGGTCAAGACTCCTTATCCCGAAAACAATCTGGTGAATGCTCGCTGGTTTCCGGCTCGCGGGCGGCGCGCCATTATTCTGCTGCCGCACTGGAATGCCGACGCGGTCGCCTATGTTTCGTTGTGCAAGCTGTTCAACATGCTGGGCATTGCCGTGTTGCGGCTGACCATGCCGTATCACGACATTCGCATGCCCGCCGAAATCAGCCGCGCCGACTATGCGGTCTCCGCCAACATTGGCCGCACCCTTGACGCCGTGCGCCAGGGCGTGGTCGACATTCGCAGTTGCCTCGACTGGCTTGAGCAGCAGGGCTACAACCAGCTCGGCATTGTGGGCACAAGCCTGGGTTCGTGCTATGCGTTCATTGCGACGGCGCACGACCCGCGTATTCGAGTGGCTGCGTTCAATCACGCGTCGACTTATGTGGCCGATGTGGTTTGGCACGGGCAGTCGACGCGGCACATCCGGCAAGGGATCGAGCAACAGATTGATCTCGATCGCCTGCGGCGAGCCTGGCTGGCGGTCAGCCCCATGTCGTACTTCAAGCAATTCGCGCGCTGGCCGCGCAAGTCGCTGATCGTCTATGCGAAATATGATCTGACGTTTCTGCCGGAACTCTCGCGCCAGGTCGTCGAGGAATTCGAGCGGCACGCGCTCGACCACAAAGTCGCCGTGCTGCCCTGCGGCCATTACACGATGGGCGAGACGCCGTACAAATATATGGATGGCTGGCAGCTGGCGAGCTTTCTGCGCACGGCGTTTTGAAGTAACGGCAGCTCGGCAGTCCACCCGTTTAAGATTATGACGATGCAGTTCGCCAACCTTGAGACAATCGTCGAGCACCGGCGCGGCGAGTTCCTGATCAGCACCGACCCCGCACGCCTCGATCTCGATGTGATTCACGGCTTCCTCACGAATTGCTACTGGGCTAAGGGAATTCCGCGGGAAGTCGTGGCGCGATCAATCGAACATGCGCTGTGCTTTGGCATTTATGATGGTAGCGGCGCGCAGGTGGCCTTCGCGCGGGTGATCAGCGATTTTGCGACCGTTGCCTATGTCGGCGATGTGTTCGTGATCGACTCGCATCGTGGCCGAGGACTGGGCAAGTGGCTGATGGAGACGATAACGCAACATCCCGCGCTGCAGGGATTGCGGCGATGGATCCTCACCACCCGCGACGCACATGAGCTTTATTTGCAGGTGGGCTTTACTCCGGTGAAGTTCCCGGAACGTTACATGGAACGGCACGATCCGCACGTTTACGAGCCCTCGACAGACGAGATCAGGAAAACGACATGAAAACTTCCGCAAGAATGTATCTCCCGCTCCACGAAAACGATCCGCAGATTGCCGCCGCCATTGACAACGAAACCCGCCGCCAGCATGAGGGCCTGGAACTGATCGCCTCGGAAAATTTCGTGAGCGAAGCCGTGCTCGAAGCTGCGGGCTCAGTGTTCACGAACAAGTACGCTGAAGGGTATCCCGGGAAGCGCTACTACGGCGGCTGCGAGTTCGCGGACGTAGTCGAGAACCTGGCGCGTGACCGGGCCAAGCAGCTTTTTGGGGCTGAACATGCGAATGTCCAACCCCACGCGGGCTCGCAGGCGAACATGGAAGCCTACGCCGCCGTGCTGCAGCCGGGTGACACGATTCTTGGCCTGAACCTGGCGCATGGCGGGCATCTTACGCACGGACATCATCTGAATTTTTCTGGCAAGACGTACAAGATTGTTCCCTACGGCGTGACTAAAGAGACCGAAACGATTGACTACGATGCGCTGGAGAAAATTGCCGAAGCGGAACACCCGAAGTTGATCATCGGCGGAGGGAGCGCTTATCCGCGCACGATTGATTTCGCGCGTATGCGCCAGATCGCCGACAAAGTGGGAGCGCTGTTCCTGGTCGACATGGCGCACTTCGCCGGGCTCGTGGCCGGCGGCGCGCATCCTTCACCGGTGCCGCACGCGCACATCGTAACTTCGACCACCCACAAGACGCTTCGCGGGCCGCGCTCTGGAATGATTCTTTCCAAAGCCGACTTCGCGCAGGCTATCGACAAGGTTGTGTTTCCGGGGATGCAAGGCGGGCCGCTGGTGCACATCATGGCGGCCAAGGCAGTGTGTTTTCAGGAAGCGATGCAGCCCGAATTTCGCGACTACGCGCGGCAAGTGGTCGCCAACGCCAAGGTGCTGGCACAATCGCTAGCTGACGAAGGTTTCCGCATCATCTCCGGCGGCACTGATACGCATCTGATGCTCGTCGACGTGTTTTCGAAAGGGATGCTGGGCAGCGAGGCCGAGAAGGCGCTGGGCGACGCTGGCATCACGGTCAACAAGAACGCCATCCCGTTCGATACCAACCCACCGATGAAGCCGAGCGGCGTGCGCATCGGTACACCGGCCTTGACCACGCGCGGCATGAAGGAAGCCGAGATGAGCCAGATCGGCCGCTGGATCGCCGAAGCGCTTCTGCATCGGACAGACGCAGCGGTACTGACCAAGGTCCGCAAGCAGGTGCTCGATCTATGCGAGGCGTTCCCACTCTACGCGGAACGGCGGGCGAAGGCACAAGCCGAAGTACGGGCATAATTCCACTGTGTTCCTGCGAGCCCTCTGTGGTTAAATGCCAGCGGTGAAGATCGCCATCGACATTCGGAGGATGACCGAGTTTGGCGTGGGGACTTACATCCGCAATGTGGTTCGCACACTGAGCCGGCTCGACTGCGAGAGCGAGTTTATTCTGATCGGTTCTCCCGCTAAGGTCGCGGAGATCGGCGCCCTGCCGCCCAATTTTCACGCAGTTCCGCTGCTCGCGTCGGACCGGTCGGTCGCAGGATACCGCGAGTTCCGCACCGCGCTGCAAGGACTGCGCTGCGACCTGGTGCATATTCCCAATCTTTTTTCCGTTCCGCGGATGCTGCCCTGTCCATATGTCATGACCGTGCACGACATGCTGGAACACATGTCGCGAGCCCGGGAGCAGAGCGGATTCTGGCGGTCTTTTCACTTTCAAATGACCAAACGTGTTCTTGCCGGAGCGGCGAGAATTTTTGCGGTATCGAATTTCACGCGCAATGAAATCGAGAAGTTGTTCGAAATTCCGTCCGACCACGTCGAGGTCGTCTACAACGCCATCGACGAACGATTCCTACACGGCCACGCCAGCGCCGCCGACCGCGATCTGATCGCGCAGCGCTACCAGGTGACGTATCCATTTCTGCTCTATGCCGGACGAATCAGCGCGCACAAGAATGTCGTGCGCATGATCGAAGCTTTCTCCGCGCTGAAGACGGAACTGGAAAGAGATCAGGCCTATCCCGACCTCAAGCTCATCATTATCGGAGACGACCTTTCCGGCAATCCTGATCTGCGGCGAACCGTGGTGCGCAGCGGCGTGCAGCACGATGTGCGCTTCCTGGGATTCGTCCCCATCGAAGTGCTGCGGATTTTCTACGACGAGGCGAAGATCTTCGTCTTCCCGTCGCTATATGAGGGCTTCGGCCTGCCGCCGCTCGAAGCCATGGCGCACGGCACGCCGGTGGTGACTTCCAACGTGTCATCGCTTCCTGAGGTGGCGGGGAACGCGGCAGTGTTGGTCAATCCCGAAAACGTGTTCGAGATCATGCGCGCCCTGCACCGCGTTCTCATGGACAGAGCTCTGCGCGAGCGCATGAAGCAACGCGGCTACGAGCAGACTGCCAGGTTCTCCTGGGAAACGTCAGTCCGGCGGATTTTGGACGTCTATGGCCAGGTCGCCCGCCGGGACCGCCGGCAGGTTGGTCAACCGTCCGCCGCCGATTGAAACGAGACCAAGATCCCTCGCTTTGCTCGGGATGACAAACGCAGATGATGACAACCGCAGACGAGGCGCCCTAAGGCTGGGCTACTTGATCAGCGGCTGGCCCGGCGACAGGATGGCGAGTTTGTGCAGTTTGGCGGTGATGCGGGTTTTATCGGCGTCGGTTTTTGCGGCAGCCAGGCGCTTGCGCAACTGGACAATCTTTTCTTTGCGGGTACGGCGCCGGCGAATTTCCGGCCGGCGGCTGGGTGCTGACATGAACCCTCCTGAAACGAATCTTCCTGATTTGTGATCCGCGAACCGAGCAGACTAGAAACTGCCAGGCCACACTTATAAGCTATTGGAACGGAGACAGATGGAACTGTCAAACCGAGGTCGAGGATCAGCCTGGCTCGCAGGACCCGCGTCGGCCGACAAAATGCCAGCCAACAAACTGATACACCACCGATTTATCAACCGGCTGGAAATTGGTTCGCATATTTGTGTACAGTGGTGACTGCAGTGCTGTGGGCACAGCAATTTATTCCCGCAAAAGCAACGACAACTAAAATATGGCGGCGCAGCATCTGTCCTGCATCATCTGCGTCGCATCGTCCGAACTGTATTATCTGGTGCGCCTTTCGTGCCGCGCATCAGGCGTGCAAACTTCTCACCCAGAGGAGGTAGTCCATGCCGGAACTCGCCACCATCCAACACTACACCGGATACAAGCCGCGCCCGTTCGCCCGCGCCCAGCGCAAGGACACCACCATCCTTTACGGCGGCCTCACCTGGAAACATGAACGATTGATTCAGGGCGTGATGCATAACCTCCACTACAACGCGCAACCTCTGCCCAACATTGCGCGCGAGGATTTGGACACCGGCAAGGAACTGATTGATGTAGGAGCATGCTGCCCTACGATCTTCACGACCGGCAACCTGGTCAATTTTCTGAAGAAGGAAATGTCGGCTCACGGCGAAAGCAAAGTGACCGACAAGTTCGTGTTCATGACTGCGGGATCTTGTGGACCATGCCGCTTCGGGCAATATCATCAGTCGTACGCTATGGCGCTCGATGGGCTGGGCCTGCGTGATTTCCGCATGTTTCTGCTGGCGCAGGACGAGTTAGACCAGAGCAAGGGCGATGAGGGACTGGAGATTAATCCTCCTTTGAGTCTGGGGCTGATTTGGGCGATTCTCTGCGGCGATTTGCTCACTGATCTGGAATACATGACGCGGCCGTATGAAGTGGTCCCGGGAGAAACCAATCGAGTGCTGCGCGAATGCGTCGAATATATGTACCAAGCGTTTCGCGATCGGCCGCTGCAGAAAAAGAATTGGCAGACTTTCAGCTGGCACCTGCTCTCCAGCTATTTCGTGCAGGCCTTGCGCAAGGTCAGGGAAAAATGGGATGCCATCGAAGTCGACCGCCTGCGCGTTAAGACTCGAGTAAAAATTACCGGCGAGTTTTGGATTCAGACTCACGAAGGCGATGGCAACTACAACATCAAACGCTGGCTGGAGCAGGAAGGCGCGGAGGTTATCCCACCGCCGGTCGCGGTTTGGCTGGACTATCTGTTCCATCCCGTGATTCGCGAACTCACCGATAGTCAACAGGTGAGCCGTCATCCCAGGCTGAAGCGGCAAGCGCTGGCCGCGGTGGAAAAGACTTTTCGCGGACTCTACAACCGCTTTCGCAAAGCGCTGGCGAACCTTCCGGACGAACTGCCGGATCAAATCGAACTAAAGAAGCTAGCTGCGCCGTTTTATCACTTTGAACTGCGCGGCGGCGAGGGACACATGCTGGTCGGGAAGGCGCTGCATTCCTATCATCACCACAAAGCGCACATGATCTGCGAGCTTTCACCATATTCGTGCATGCCCAACACCATGTCGGTCGGCGCCATGGCTAATGTGCTGGGAAAATATCCTGACCTGCTTTATGCTCCGATCGAAATTAAGGGCGACGCCGAGGTGCACGCGCTTAGCCGCTGCCAGATGATTCTTACCGAGGCGAAAAAACGGGCGCAGGATGAATTTGACGCCGCACTGAGAGCCACCGGATTGACGGTTCAGTCGGTGCGAGAATATGAAAAATCGCATCCCGAAGTGCGCCGCGCAACCTACCGCGTGCCGCGACTGGGGTATGCGGGCGTACCAGCAAACTACGTGGCGCACCTGGCGCAGCGCGGCTGTGTCGGGCACGCCTGATCTGCAGCAGGATTCAGAGATATGCCTGCTACTCTCCATCAAATTCAGCCGGCGCCGAGGCAGGATGCTCCTGCTCGTACTCCTGTGCTTTCCTGCGGGCAGAGTTTGTCGGCGCCGCCTTCTGATTTCACCGGCAAGATTTGCAGCATTGATGTCGGCAGCACCACGTGCAAATACGTGCTCGCGTCAACCAATGGCGCCGTGCTCACGCAGGCCTATGAGAGGCACAACACCCGGCAGGCAGAGAAGGTGCTGGAATTTCTGGTGCGACTGGAAAGCGAGTATGGCCTCACCCCCGGACGCGACCGCGTCTTCCTGACTGGATCGGGCTGCGGGCTGGTGGCGCCGCTGATTGGCGGAAAGATCATCCAGGAAGTTGTGGCTGTCGCGTCCGCCGTCGAGCAACTGCATCCCGAGGTCCGCTTCGTCAGCGAAATTGGCGGCGAAGACATGAAGACAATTTTCTTCACCGGGGCCGGCGCTCGCAAGAACAAACAAGTGCTCATGCAGAGCGCCTGCTCGGGCGGCACCGGGACGTTCATCGAAAAGACCGCGCGCAAACTGGAGATCTCCACCGAACAGCTGGCTCGGATGCGTTACCGGGGGCACACCCTGCACAAGATCAGCAGCAAGTGCGGCATCTTTTCCGAGGCCGACGCCAACGCGCTCTTGAAAGCTGGCGTTCCGGTCGAAGAAATTATCGCGTCGTTATTTGAAGCCGTGGTGTATCAGAATCTCTCCACGCTGACGCGCGGCAACACGCCGCTGCCGCAGGTTTTGCTGCTCGGCGGGCCCAATTTATTTTTCTCTGGACTGCAGGAGGCGTGGCGGCATCATCTGTCGCAGCTGTGGGATGAGCGGAACTCCCTGCACGTGGACGATTCGTCGTTAGAAAAGCAAGATCCGGCCGCGCTCGTCGTCGTGCCCGATGGTGCGCTCTACTACGCTGCCCTGGGCTGCGTAGCAGTTGCGGTGGGGGAGTCGGCCGAGGTTGGCGTCTATCAAGGAACGGAAAAGTTGCGCTGGTGGATCGATGAAGGTCAATCGGAAGAGAAAAAGAAACAGGGACGCACCGGTCTGTGGGCCAGCCCGGAAGAATTGGAATCTTTCAAGAGCCGTTACACCGACGCAGGTCAACGCCAAAATCAACTCGATGCCATGCGTGCGGCCTCGCTAAGAAACGAGCGCAAACCTATCGTGATTGGCTGCGATTTCGGCTCAACCACAGCCAAGGCCGTTTGTCTGGGAGAAGACAAAGAACTACTGTTCTCCTGCTATGCCTTGAGCAAAGGCAATCCGATTGAAGACGCCAAAGTGCTGTTCCGGCAGCTGCGCGATGCGATCAAGATGAGCGAAGTTTCTGCGCTGGCCATTACCGGCTATGGCAAGGATCTCCTCAAGGACGTGCTAGGCGCCGATTGCGCGGTCGTCGAAACCATTGCTCACGCCAGCGCCGGATTGCATTTCTTCCCCGATGCCGACTGCATCTGTGATGTGGGCGGCGTGGATGTGAAGATCATGATTTTGAATCAGGGGGCGGTGACGGACTTCCGCCTGAATTCGCAATGTTCTTCCGGCAACGGAGCTTTCCTGCAAGGCGTGGCGGAACGCTTCGGCATTCCGCTCGATGACATTGCAGAGTCGGCGTTCCGCGCGCGTTCCACGCCGCAACTCTCCATGGGATGCGGCGTATTTTTGCAGAGCGACATTGTGAACCAGCAGCGCAAAGGATGGCAGGCGGATGAAATTCTCGCCGCCTTGTGCTCTGTGCTTCCGCTTAACGTCTGGATCTACGCCGGTGGCCTGAACAACATGCGGCAGGTAGGACGGAAGTATATTTTGCAGGGTGGCACGCACAAGAATCTCGCGGTGGTGAAGACTCAGCTGGACTTCATCAGCTCGAAGGTTCCCGACGCTCAGGTTATTGTGCATCCTTACTCGGGCGAAGCGGGCGCGATTGGCGCGGCGCTGGTAGCGCTGGAATGGCGCCAGGCGGGCGGGCAGAGCCGGTTCCGCGGATTTCAGGCCGTCGACCAGCTTGCCTATCGCGCGACAACTTCCACTGACACGGTCTGTCACTGGTGCCCGGTCAATTGCCAGCGCACGTTTATTGACGTGGAGTTGGAAGGCGCGCAGGGCAGGCCGTGGAGCAATGTGCCCGCACCCGCCGGCTGGGAGCGAGTGATCGTGAACAATTCCTGCGCCAAGGGCCTGGTCGAGAATGCAAATGAGATGAAAATCGTGAAAGCGGGGATGGAAAGGATCAAGCATGCGTTTCCCAATGTTGCCGAAATGGTCCGCAAAGAAGGGTTCCGCTGCAACACCGTCTCCAGCCCCGCGTAAAGACCGGTCGCAGCTTCGCGTCGGCATTCCCAAGGTGTTGAACATCTGGACCACGCATCAGTTCTGGATCGGCTTCCTTCGAGACCTCGGCATCGAGTCGGAAAATATCATCTTCAGTTCCGAAACCAGCGAAGAACAAACCCGCGAGTTCGGCAAAGGCCGCGGCACGGTCGATTGCTGCCATCCGGTCAAGTGCATCAGCGGGCATTACGGGGAGTTGATCTTCGGGCTCAAGAAAAAGATCGACATCCTCCTCAGTCCGATGATGTATTCCATTCCATCCGTGTTGCGCGGACATGTGCTCGATACGGTCACCTGCACGCGCGTGATGGCCGCGCCGGAAAACATCAAGGCAGGATTTCTAAAAGAAAGCGACATATTTAACGAAAACCGGATTATTCATGCGGCGCCATTTGTTTCTCTCGGAGGTTCGCCCGAAGTTGTGACCCGGCAACTCTACGAAGGGCTAAAAGATGCTTTCGACCTAGAACCGGAAGAGACGCGGTCAGCGGTTGCAGCTGGTTTCGTGGCGTTGCATAAGTTCGACGCGGAAATGCGCCGACGGAGCCGGCAAATCCTTGACGGCTGCGAGCGCGATAACAAGCCGTGCGTGCTGGTGCTCGCTCGCCCGTATCATATGGACTCAGGAATCGGTCATGAGATCGAAGCCGATTTGCAGGCCCAGGGTTATCCGATTCTGTGGATGCAATACTTCCCCATCGATGACGACCTGATGGATTTAATTTTCGGAGAAGAAATTCGCGCCGGCAAAATTAAGAGCGCGTTCGACATTTCCGATGTCTGGACTTCTTCCTATAGCAGCAACACCAATGAAATTCTGTGGGCGGCGAAAGTGGCGGCGCGCTATCCGTGGATCACTTGCGTGATTCGGCTTTCCAGTTACGAATGCGGAATGGATCAGCCGACTTACACTCCCACGCAAAAGATTGTGGAAGCGTCCGGCACGTTGTTCTTCAAGTTCGGAGACCTCGACGCGACCAAGCCTTCGGCGAGCATCAAGATTCGGAGCGAGACCATAACACACTATCTGGCGAAATATTCGCCGCAGATCATCGAGCGAAAACTGGCCGGGCTGCCACTGCGTGAGGCTGTTAGTAAAGTCGGCACGTGACATTGTTCGTAACATTGTTCGTAACATTGTTCGTAACATTGTTCGTAACATTGTTCGTAACGTCGGATCGCGACGTTGTCCGTAACCTTGTCACTCGTTGGCAACGAGCCTGTCAGATGCCGGCGTACCAGGCGTAGCCTCCTTCTGGTGAGGCTCCGCCGAGACCCTTACCGAAACCCTTCATACTATCGGTGACCGTCAGGTGGGTAAGGAACTTCACGTTCTTGTAGCCGACCTGGCGAGGGAGCCGCAGGCGAAGCGGCCCGCCATGGCCCACGGGAAGCTTGTCGCCATTCATCCCATAGGTCAGAAAAGTCTGTGGGTGCAATGCGTCGGCCATATCGATGCTTTCCCACGTGTCGGGTTCGATCGAGAAATAGACGACGTATTTGGCCTGCGGGAGAACTCCTACAACGTCCAAAACATGGGACAACGGCACGCCGATCCATTCGGCGATATACGACCATCCCTCTTCACACTGCAGCATGGTGATCTGGGTACGAGGCGGGAAACTCTTCAGCTGATCGAGCGAAAACGAAGCGGGCCGGGCGACCATGCCGCTGATCGAGAACCGCCAGTCAGCAAACCCTCCGGCCTGAAGGCGCTTGAACTCATCCGTTGGGGGCTCGACTTCGTTGGGGAACGGACGCTTCGAAATCTGGCTCGTGGAGAATTCACGTGCTAAAGAGTGCCTGGTCAGCAGCCGCTGCGAAGCGTAGGTCAGGGTCTCGCCGAGGCCATAGATTCCGCCGTGATCGGGCGGGACCAGACCATACTTTTGCGCCAGGCGCGTGGCCACGCCCAGTCCCGCTACACCACCCGCAGCCGCGAGTCCAGTGGTGATTAGTTTGCGGCGTGAGATTTTGCTCATGTGCGCTCCATATTTGTACCGGCCGTTGTGCCTGCGCGATTTGCGCTGGCCCGGCCCGTGATCATTGCTCCTGTAATCATGGCTCGCATACGGCTCTTGAACCCGGCAAGCCAAACCATCCCGACGTGGACCAACAGGAAGGCCACGAGAGCCAGCGAGACGAAGAAGTGAAGCGTGCGCGCTGACTGCTGGCCGCCTAACACGTTGACGGCCGCCGGAACCGCGGAAACAAAGGCGGGGGACATCGCCAGACCCGTCCAGATTATTAACGGGAACAGAACAAAGATCACGAACAGATAAGTGAGCCGCTGGAGCACGTTATACGACCAGGCTTCGGCCGCACTCGGACGCTCGAAGCGCAAATGGCTGGCGATTGCCGTCGAAAACGTGCGCCACGAAAGATCGGACTTCGCCGGGAGCAGATTATTCCGCAGGTGCCCGTTCAATAAGATGGAAATTGCATACAGCAAGCCGGTGAATACCAGCACCCAGGCAGCTTGAAAGTGGAGATACCGGCCCCAGCCGTTCGCGTCCGGCAGCGTGAACTTGTAGCCGGTCGGCACCAAATTCCTCGAGGCCGGGATCGGCAGTTTGAACAGCGTTGGAGTCAAATCGTTACCAGTTTCGCCCCAATAGAAACGCGGGTGAGAGATCACAATTTCACCTCCGCTGACGAGCAGGGCAAAAAAACACAGGGTGGTGATCCAGTGAGTGACGCGGACCAGGGCAGAGTGCCGCAAAGCCATTGTCTTAGTCGGGACGACGGCTGGGACGGCTGGGACGGCTGAGGCGGCTGAGGCGCCACTTGCGACGTAAGCGGAGTCGCTCACACGGGAATGGTACCACGGGGTGCGCTCCGGCATCCACGAATCTGCCAGGCCAAACTAACCGGGACGAACTAGGAAGTGGCAGAAAATCTCAGTCCTCTCGAGTCAGTCCTCTTCAGATAGATTCGGAGGATTTACCAACAGAATTGCGATGCCAATTTCGTCCGTTCGCCCTGAAGCGAGCCGTATCGAAAGCTTGAACTGCACCGCGCAATGACCACGATCGTCGGACACCGCGTAAGGAAACATCTTGTAGGCAGGGTTCAAAGGAGGTAACGCCAGCAGCGCAGCCTTTTGGCCGGCTAAACCTTGCGTTGAAAGCTCGGTAACTTTCCCCGACGCAGGATTTACGTCGGACTTATCGGATTCTATGCGCGCCAGAGAAACAAAGTCGCGATACTGCGCGTTGTTTGGCTTTCCTTCATCATCAGTCTCGCGTTCACCCGTGTCGATCCCGTGCTCAGCCGTGTCCGAGTCGAGCCGTACGTATCGTAATAAATAAAATCCCTGTGACACTTTCTGGAGCTTGAAATCCAAGATGGTTCCTGGCAGATAGAGTACCGCTAACGGTTTTCCGGGCGTGAGTTGTCTGTATGCCGCTCCCCCAGGAGTTTTGCCCGAAGGTCGCACAGTCACATTTTTCACCGGCCACAATTCCGCTAGTGGAAAATCAATGCCGTTCACGGTGCGCGAGAGGCGAATCCCATCCTTCTCCAGGCCTTTTCTCAGGTTGTCAGGAATCTCGGCTCGTGGTGGTCCGGCTTCCTCAAGCTTGAACGACTGTCCAGCGGCTTGCGCGAAAGCGATACCGGAAAGCAACGCGAGGGCAGCAACGTTCTGCCAGCCAATCGAAGACATCCGCAGCAACCGACGCGCTGGGCGCAGCAGAAGGCTTACTGTCTCGGCGACCATCAATCTCACGACCATCAGTCTCCCGTGCCAGTCAGGCCGATCACTTGTGGACTATCAGCTTCGCTGTCAAAGACCTGAATGCTGGCGTTGATGGTGCCGGTCAACGTAGGCGTAAACGTCACAGTAATGGTGCAGCTTCCTCCCACTGCCAGGGTGGGGCCGCAGTCGTTGGTTTGCGTGTAATTGAGGGTAGGCACTCCGGGGTACGAGGAAATCGTTTCTTTCCCGCTGGCCGGATCGCCAGTGAGCGTCACTGAACTAAGACTTAGCCCCGCTGGACCCATATTCGTCACCGTGACCGACTGCGGCGCACTGGCGCTGCCAACGGTTTGGGACGCAAACGTCAGGGTCGACGCTGAGAGCGAAATCTGCGTCCCGATTCCCGTAAGATTCACCACTTGCGGACTCGCGCCATCGCTGTCAGTTATCGTGATTTGCCCATATCGCGTGCCAGTGGCGGAGGGAGTGAAGGTCGCCTTGATGTTGCAGGCGCCACCAGCGGCGACCGAGGTGCCGCAGGTATTCGTCTGCGTGTAATCGCCCGATATAGCGATGCTCGTGATGTTCAGTGGCACGGCCGCGTGGTTGTTCAAACTGAAGGTAGTCGCTTTCGATGAGCTACCCTGCAGCACGGTGCCGAAATTCAACGTGGACTTGCTAAAAGTCACGTACGTCCCCATGGCACTCAGGTTGACGGTCTGCGGGCTGCTGGCGTCGCTGTCGGTAACGGTCAGGGTACCGGTGCGCAACCCAGACGCTGTGGGTGAAAAGGTGATGGGTACAGTGCAGGCGTCATATTGTATGACCGATTTCTGGCACGTCTCCGTGGTTGAGAAGTCACCGGTAACAGTCACCGACTGGAAGCTGAGGGAATTCGTATTGTAATCGGTGAAAAACACGCTCTCCGATGGACTGGCCGTGCCCACCTGTTGAGCCAATGGGAAGTTCAGCGACGGCGTGGACGCCACTGGGCAGGTGCGCGTTTGCAGCACCATCGGCTGCAGGGGAGCCTGCACCAGGTTGAAGCTATCCAGCATGTCGTTGGCGTTTGCATCGCGCGTGCCGAGCGCCGTGAGACCGAATTTTTCCTCCGCGAACTTCAGGAAGGACGAGAACTCGTAGGTGGTGTGCGATATGTATCCTGATCGCACGTAGGGAGAGATGATCAATAGCGGTGCGCGCAGGCCGAGGCCGTATTCGTCATTTACCGGAGGTGGTACATGGTCGTAGAAGCCACCGAAGTCGTCCCAGGTAATGAAGATGGCCGTGGAGTTCCACTCCGGCCCCTGCATCACTGCGTTGACTTGTTCAACGGTCCAATTCTCACTGGCACAGATGGAACCCGGCGGGTGCTCGCTGGTCGGACTTGCGGTTATGAGCCAGCTTACGCTGGCAAGCTGTCCATTCTGTGCGTCCGTAATGAACTGAGTGTTGAGCGGAACATGGGTGCTCCAGAGAGAGGAGTTGCGAATTTGACTGATGGAATTCAGGGCATTCCACTCGTACCCCTCCGCAAACTGAGCCGGAGAGTAATAGTTCCACGAGATCCCGGCAGCCTGCAGACTGTCCGCTAAAGTCAAGAAATTGAAGCAGGGATACACTTCACTCATCACACCATTGGTATCTACCACATCCACGAATTCGGTACTCGGGGCATCGCATCCCCACGTGGTAAGGCCAGGGCTACCGTAAGGAGAGGTTGCCGCTCCACCCGATTCAGCAGCCACCGTGTATAGATGGTTGGGGAAGCTGGGGCCGTGGAGCGAAGAATACATGGCATCGGCAATCACGAAATTCTGCGCATACGTCCAGTAGTTGGGCATATCGCTCTGGTACTGCTGGCTCAGCGACAGATAGTCGCCATTGATGTTGCCGTCCAGGATGAGATCGAAGCCGTCCATCCGGTTGTAATCAGTAGCGATGAATGAGCCATACCAGGAGTGGTCCATATCACGGGCTACGCGGTCGCCGTCATGACCCAGAGGAATGACCTGCCCGGTAGAGATCGTTCCCGTGGTCGCTCCGTTGACTCCAGGATAGGTGCCGAACATGTTGTCAAAAGAACGGTTTTCTTTGACGATGAAAACGATGTGCTGGATGTTATTGAAGCCGATCACGAACTCTGGAGTGGCGCTTACCTGGCTGGAGTAGCCGCTGGTGCCTCCTGTCCCCGTTGCGGTTACCACATAAAAATAGGTGGCGTTATTTGTTAAACCTGCATCTGTGTAGTTCGTCACCGTGGTGCTGTTGATTAGGCTATAGCTTCCGCCGCTGACGGTGGATCGGTAGACGACATAACTGGTAGCACCGTTGGCAGAATTCCAACTCAGTGCGACTTGGGCATTGCCCGCGGTTGCGATTAGTCCGGTTGGCGCCGCTTGTGCTGGTGTCACAGTAAGAACGGTCGTGCCCTTGATTTTATTTGCGACTGCACGGATCGTGGTTGTGCCAACCGCCAACGCGCTGGCCAGCCCTTGCGTGCCGGCGGCGCTGCTGACGGTCGCCACTGTGTTGTTGGCCGAGCTCCACATAACCGACTGCGTCACGTTGGATGTGTGGCCATCGCTGAACGTTCCGGTAGCCGTAAATTGCTGGCTCGCACCTACAGTTACCGCGGGATCAGTCGGCGTAACCGCAATCGAAGTCAATACCGACGTCGGTCCCGTCCCCGTCAGACTCGCGGTTTGTGGACTGTGGCTGCCACTGTCGGTCACGGTGAGTGAATAACTCAGTACCGTAGCGAAAGCGAGCAGGATTGCGCCGGGGAGCATGGTGTGCCTCATACCATGAGTTCTCCTTACCTAATTTATTCCTGCTGGGGGGTGGCAGGGCGGCGTACCAACATCTGCCGGATCGTTGTCGAGCTCCCAACGAACCCGGGGAGCAAATGAGGGTATCATGGTGCCGAGCAGATGGGTAGTAGGTGTGACTTGCGGTACTGATCCGCACGGTACCTATGCCAACAGCGCATTAGCATCGTGTTCTCGCTCTGCACGGCGGCTCGTGATCGATTCGGCGAGTATCCAGCAGGCTCCCACCGCAGCCAGGTTGTAGGCGTAGCCGCCCCAGGCAGCATGTTCTTTAGGATCGGCAAAGATGAATTGCGGCAATGCGATCAGGTTAAAAGCCAAAAACATCAGGCCAAGCAGCCATGCCGCCAGAACGTCCTGAATTCCCGAGAGTATGGCCAGGCCTGCGAGTACGAAGCAAATTCCAGTCAGGATGATCCAGAAATGTGCTCCCAGAGGCATCCACTTCGGAACATAAACAACGTTGTTCTTGAGATCAGTCAAATGCGACAAGCCGAAGTCGATCGCGCAGAGCCCAAATATCCAGCGAGCGAAAAGAATGGTTCGCGGCCATAAAGACCGGTGCGTTGCCGGCGACGCGTAGACAAGCGCTCCCGCGGCGACCACGATGAGTTGGGAGCCGACTCCAGCCAACACACCAACGCAGACGGAAAATCGAAGTCCAAGAATGTGCGGCGCCCAGTAGAGTCGAGGCAGCCAGAACACGGTAAACACGAAATAAATGATGGCCAGCGCTGCCCCACCGGCCCGAGCGCTACGGCGCCACAAGATCGCCACGCCCCCTGCAATCATCACGATGGCGGTGATATACGCGAAAATCTCACGACCGGGAATGTGGTCCCCGAAGGCCTGAATCGGCTGATGGGCGGCGTCAAAGTCACCCCAGATAAGGTCCATCATGCCGGCAGCGGCTGACGCTAAGCCATACACGTATACCCCAAGCTTATTAGGTGATTTCACCCGACGAGCCTCCACTGTAAGGCAACGCCTCCGGTGCGCTTTAGTTAGTTAGCGCTCTTAACCGTCTGAGAGTTTCCGCGGGCTCAGGACGAATCGTGTAGTCCGCGTTCACATCCGCCGCGCGAATGATTCCCTGCTTGTCGATAATGTAACGCGCAGGCATTGGCAACCGGTATTCCGGCTCGTCGTTGAATCTGTCGAGCGTACTGCCGAATGACTTATAAAGCTCCCGCAAGTAATCGGGAAGAGTGAACACAAGCCCAAACTGCTCGGCAGTTTTCAGATGGAGATCGCTCAGGATATCGAAGGTCAGATTCAGCTTTTTGTGCAAGGCCCGCGTGTATCGTTCGAGTTCGGGAGTGAGCACGACGATTTCCGCTCCCAAGGTTCTTACTTCGGAATGTATCTGCTCTAGAGCCTCCAGCTCCATGTTGCAGTAGGGTCACCAGTGTCCCCGGAAAAAACTGACAACCAGCGGGCCTCGAAGAAGGAGGTCGGACGAAGATACGTCGACATGATCTTGATTGAACAACTTGAAGCTCGGGGCATGATCGCCGACTTTAAGCGCGCGGCCTTCGATTCCCGTAGCCTTGAGCTCGGCCGTCGCGCGATGCATCGTTTCGATCACTTCACGCGGCGCATTATACGGCGGGCCTCCGGCCTCGAACGTTCGTCTGAACTCGTCGAGCTTTTCCTGAAGTGTTGCCACGGCTCTCTCCCTCCAATAATCTTTAAGGCAGCCGGACCTGTAAGCCGAATTCTGTCCGCGGGATTGCTCCTGCTGGACGGCCATTCCTCTGGGCCGCGCATCGCTGCGCGGCTCTAGCGACCTACCCGAAGGTTTGACGCACCGAGCCGGCACGTGTCCCGCCGTCGCTGCGGATTCTTGCCATCCCAAGAACCAGCGGCGACGACGGAACTTCCTCCCTATTTGGTCTTGCTCCGTGTGGGGTTTGCCCTGCCCGCTGCATTACTGCCGCGGCGGTGCGCTCTTACCGCACCTTTTCACCCTTACCCTGACGTTGCCGCCAAGGCGGTATGTTTTCTGTGGCACTTTCCGTCGAGCGGACTTGAATCCACTCTCCCGGACGTTATCCGGCACACTGCTCTGCGGAGTTCGGACTTTCCTCCCTCCGCGCCCGAAAGCGTGGAGAGCGACCGTCCGGTCCGGCTGCCTACGAAATCATTATATGCGAATGGGTGTTGGGATACAGGTGTTGGGTGTTAGGCGTTGGGCTCGACACGCGACGTGATTTCGCACCCAAGCGTAGTTTTTGGCGTTCCTGCTGGGACCAGGACTGTTAGACTTACCCTTGAGTCAAAGCCGAAGACCCAAGACCTAACACCCAAGACCTGATAGAACACCTGTCCCATGAACATCGCCGAAGCCATCAAAATCGCACTGCGGTCGCTGTGGGCGAATAAGCTGCGCTCCGTGCTCACGCTGCTCGGCGTGGTAATTGGCATTGCCGCGGTGATCGCAGTGGTCACTTTCGTTTCCGGGATTCAGGACTACGTCGCGACGAAGATTTTCAACCTGGGCGCGGACGTGTTCATCGTCGCTAAGATGTCTCCGGTCGAGACCAATCCTGAGCATTTCCTGATGGCGGAAAAGCGCAAGAACTTCGTGCTCGAAGATTACGACGCGGTACTCGAAGCCTGCCGCGACTGTGCTTATGTGGGCGCGATGGCTCGGGGCAGCGGACGCGTCAAGCACAACGAACAGTCTATCGACGATACGACGATTCAGGGCATCACGCCTTCGGTCGCTTCGATTCTCGACACCGATCTGACCTACGGCCGCATGTTGAACGATACCGATCTGAACAGCCACTCGCAGGTGGCCGTGGTGGGCACCGACATTGTCGAACACCTGCTGGGCGGCGCCGACCCGCTGGGCCAGGAAATCCGCATTGATGGCTGGACCTACCAGGTCATCGGCGTCGGTAAGAAGAAAGGCAAGACCCTGGGACAGAGCGCGGACAACTATGTGTTGATCCCGGTCACTGTGTACCTGAAGCAATACGGATCGCACACTGACAATTTGCGAGTCTGGGGCAAGGCTACGGCGACTGGAGCGCCACTCAACCAGGCCATTGATGAAGCCCGCATTGCTCTTCGGGCGCGCCGGCATGACGCTCCCGGCGCAGAAGACAGTTTTGAAATCGAGACCAATGCCAGCCTGCTCAGCATCTGGTCCGGGCTGAGCAGCACATTTTTTATGGCGACGATTGGGATTGCGGCCGTCTCGCTGGTGGTGGGCGGCATCGTGATCATGAACATCATGCTGGTTTCGGTGACCGAGCGCACGCGCGAAATCGGCATTCGCAAGGCGCTGGGCGCGCGGCGCGACGACGTGCTGCTGCAGTTTCTGATCGAGGCCGTGATTCTGGCGCTGATCGGCGGCGTGCTGGGGGTACTGGGCGGTTCGATGGTCGCCGAAGCGGTCACACTTTTGATCGGCATGCCATCGTCGATCAAGCTGTGGGCCGTGGCCGCCGGCTTGCTGGTCTCGGCCAGCGTGGGAGTGTTCTTTGGAGTCTACCCCGCGCGCAAGGCGGCAAAGCTGGACCCGATTGTGGCGCTGAGATTTGAGATGTAGTTACATTTCTGTCATCCCGAGCGATAGCGAGGGACCTGGGTTCTTGCCTGCGGCGGCACGCACCCAGATTCCTCGCTTCGTTCGGAATGACAAGACAGGTTTATGAATCACGCAGCTTTATGAATCGCCCCGCATTATGAATCGCAAAGACGAATTCGGCGAAATTCTTCGCATGGCGTCGGACACGATCCGCGGCAACAAGCTGCGCTCGGCACTAACTGTGCTAGGAATCGTGATTGGAGTGGCCGTAGTAATCGGGGTTTCGTCGATCGGGCGCGGGCTCGACGACAACGTCCGCGAGATCGTCAGCAGCATCGGCTCTGACGTGGTCATGGCTTTTCATCTGGAGCCCTTCAGCTTTGGCCGTCCCACTGCGGAGATGCGAACCCGCAAAGAACTTACCCACGACGATGCCATCGCAATTGGCGAACTGCCGCATGTGAAGGCGGTGACAGCGGGCATCCGCTATGTGCGGCCGGAGTTGGGCATAGGCACGTTCGCCGTGAAATATGGCGATCGGAAAGCCAAGAACACGATTCTCGAAGGCGATCAGGCCTCGGCCAAGGACGTATTCGACTTACAGATGTCGTCCGGGCGCTGGTTCAGCGAAGTGGACGAAGAGCACCGGTCGAATGTGGTTCTGATCGGCTCCGACACCGCGGAAGAACTGTTCGGCGCCGAGGACCCAACCGGCAAGGAAGTCAACATCGAAGGCCAGCTCTTCACCGTGATCGGTGTGGTACAGCCAGCGAAGTCGGTATTCTCCGGCGGCAAGAATCCGGAAGACAACAAGATTTACATGCCGCTGAGCACGCTGCGCAAGCTGCATCCCGAGCTCAAGCAACATTGGATCAGCGCCAAGGCTACTTCCCACGACGACGTTCCCAAAGCGATCGACGAAATCCGCGAACTGCTGCGGCGGCGGCGCAAGGTCGCCGTCGACAAGCCGGACAACTTCGCCGTCTTTACCTCGGACTCCATTTCCGACGCGTGGAACCAGATCACCGGCGCGCTGTTCGTGGGCATGTTCGCGATTTCGAGTGTTGCGCTAATCGTGGGTGGCGTGGGCGTAATGAACATCATGCTGGTCAGCGTGACCGAGCGCACGCGCGAAATCGGCGTGCGCAAGGCGATCGGCGCGCGCAAGAACGACATTCTGCTGCAATTCACTCTCGAAGCGATCATGTTGACAGCAGTGGGCGGCGTCATCGGCGTGACCGCGGGCGCGATCGTGGTGTGGGGGATTCCGTTCCTGTGGCCTTCGTTGCCCGCCCGGATGTCCATGTTCTGGACCACATTCGGCTTCAGCGCCGCCGCCGGAGTCGGGCTCGTCTTCGGAATTTATCCGGCGTGGAAGGCGGCGAACCTCGACCCGATCGAGGCGTTGCGGTACGAGTAAAGCCCGCGTCCGCGCATAAATTGATGACGCACTCCACCGTCAGAGCTTTCCAGTTCGTCGCGATTCTCGGTTGTCTTTCCAGTGGCGTCTATTACCTGATCTGCCTGTGGAGTGTGCGCGCATTTCTTCGCGAACGGAAGGCGGACAGAAGTGTCCGTCCCACGCAAGTCTTGCCGCCAGTCTCTATTCTGAAGCCGCTGAAGGGCGTGGACCCGGACATCTACGAAAGCTTCCGTAGCCACTGCCTGCAGGATTATCCCGAGTACGAAATTATTTTCGGAGTCAGCGACGCTGACGATCCGGCCGTCGCGAGCGTGCACAAACTGCAGCAAGAATTTCCTGGCCACGCCATCCGCCTGGTCGTCTCCCCGAATAAACTCGGCGCGAATGTAAAAGTCAGCAATCTTGCGCAAATGCTTAACACGGCCACCTACGACGACCTGATCGTCAATGACAGCGACATTCGCGTGGAGCCTGATTATCTTCGCCGTGTGATCGCTCCGCTGGCCGACGAGGCGGTCGGGATGGTGACATGTCTGTATCGCGGAGTGGCGGCGCCGACCTTGGGCTCGCGCCTGGAGTCGCTTGGCATCAGCACGGATTTCTGCCCCAGCGTTCTGGTCGCGCGCCAATTGGAGGGCGGCCTGCGGTTCGGACTCGGATCGACTCTCGCCTTCCGGCGCGCCGATCTGGAACGCATTGGCGGCTTCGAATCGTTTGTCGACTATCTCGCTGACGACTACGAACTCGGCCGCCGGATCGCCGGCCTCGGTCTGCGGGTGGTGCTCTCTGATGTTGTGGTCGAGACTCACCTGCCCGCCTACGACTTGCGCTGGTTCCTAGCCCATCAGTTGCGCTGGGCCCGCGGAGTGCGCGATGCGCGCGCGGGAGGATACATCGGTCTGGTTTCCACTTACGGCCTGATGTGGGCGCTGCTCGCGGTGATTGCCGCTCGCGCCACGCCGTGGTCATGGGTGGTTTTTGGCGTGGTCGCTGCGTTGCGTTTGGCGGTGGCTCTGACGGCAGGCAGGTCCGCGCTGCGGGATGCGCGACTGCTAAATCAATTGTGGCTGCTGCCGGTTCGCGATCTGGTTGCGGTCGCGGTGTGGATTGCGAGTTTCGCCGGCCACACGGTGACCTGGCGCGGAGATCGATTCAGGCTGAAAAAGGGCCGGCTGATTCGCGTCAGCTGATTCCGCGACAGGCGGATTCGGAACTGTACGAAGCCGTCTTTGCATGCAGTAACTCGGCATGCGCTTACTTGTCGGGCCGGGAAATTAACTCGAAGCGTCCATCGGCGAAGAGCCGGTAACGACGCCCGCGCCAGGTAATCGTGTTGCCGAAGAAGCCTGCGATCCAGAAACAAAATCCCAACAAGTCTTCGACGGGTAACAGCAGCCAGTTGATCCTCGCCCGCAACACACGAGCTGAAACCGTGTAAGCGGCCGCCGTGCGCACGATCAAGGCAATGAGCAAAACCGGCCACCACGCAGGCCAGGCGGCGGGCCAAACTGCAACGACCAGCAACGCCAGCGGCAATGGCATGGTAAACAGCTGTCCTACATATCCGGCAGGCCGCGAACGGCGAGTGCTGCGGGTCCAGCGCAGCCGGTGCTCCACGTTCTGCAAGAGCGTCGCGCTGCCGATGTGGTGTTCGACCACGTAAGAAGAAAGAATCACACCGTGCCCGGCCTCGGCGGCGAACTTGCCCATTACGAAATCTTCCGCCAGATAATCTTTCATGCGCGCGAAGCCGCCTATCGATTGCAGCACTCTGCGCCGGGCAGCGATGGTGGGGCCGACGGCGAAGTGCATGCCTTCGAGCATTCGCGCCACTAGCGCGCTTCCCCAAAAATCGGTATTCATGCCAGTGGCTTCCAGGCGAGACCAGAAGCTCGCTCCGGGAACGGCGCGGTAGGGACAGGTCGCGACTCCGAGATGCGCGTCTTGAAATTCATTCGCGATCGTACGCAAAAGATTCGGGGTGACGCGAATATCGCTGTCGCTCATCACCACCAGATCGTGGCTCGCGGCGGCCAGCATGCGATCAAGACTGAAAACTTTGGCGTTAGGATACGGCGGCTCGCCGGTGAGCACCAGCCGCGACGGAACTTTCGGATACTCGCGCTGCAAGCGAGCAACGACTTGCAAAGCCGGATCATTTTCGCTGCGAGCCGCGAACAAAATCTCAAACGCGGGGTAGTCTTGCTCGAAAAAAGTCCGCAGGTTCGATTCGAGGTCAAGGTCAAGTCCGGCGAGAGGTTTGAGAATACTGATCGGCTCGGCGGAGGACGCCGCCCGGGGCCGCACCGCCAAATAGCGCAGGGCCGCTACCACCTGCAGCAGAGAATAGACAACGGCTCCGCACAGGATGAGCAGCAAAATACCGGCCAGGATTTTGCCTGGACGCAGATCGAAAAAGTGTAAGAACAGCGCGCAGCTTGCGCCTGGGAGCATTGAGCGACCAGATAAACGAACCAAATGATTCAACTAAGATGGCCCCAGCCAAGACCAAGCCCGTAATTATACCTAGGAGCTGTGTGGGGGAATCGCGGCCGCACTCAAGGCGCCGCGAATCTTCAGAGAGAATTGTTTCAACGTGTAGGGTTTCTGCAGGAAGTTCGTTTCCAGATCGAACACTTTGTGGTCGATTACAGTCTTCCCGGCATAACCGGAAACGAACAGGAGTTTCGTATGCGGCCGCAGATGCACGAGTTCCTCCGCCAACTGCCCGCCACTCATATTCGGCATGACCACGTCGGTGACCAGCAAGTCGATGGTTGAGCCATGGTTATTGGCCACTGACAAGGCATCGACGCCGTCCTTGGCTTCGAGCACGGTGTAGCCCTGCAGGGTGAGGAACTCCGCGGTCGCACGCCGAACCGCCTGCTCGTCTTCCACCAGCAGGACGGTTTCCGATCCGCGAGTCGCAGGTTCTGCCTCAGTATCCGCGACTTCGCTCGGGTAGTCTCGCCCGGCCACGCAGGGCAAATAGATCTTGAATACCGTGCCCATCTTCGGTTCGCTATAAGCCCAGATGAAGCCTTTATTCTGCTTCACGATTCCGTAAACCGTCGCCAGACCTAACCCCGTGCCCCTCCCCACGGGCTTGGTGGTGTAGAAGGGTTCGAAGATGTGGGGCAAATGTTCGGGAGGGATTCCCTCGCCGTCGTCGCTTACCGTGATCATGGCATAGCGCCCGGTGGGGATGAGAGCTTGTTTGCAATGAACGTAGTCTTCGTCCAGTCTGACGTTGGAATTTTCGATTCGCAAGTGGCCGCCCTGGGGCATGGCATCGCGCGCATTGGCGGCGAGGTTCATCAGAATCTGCTCGATCTGCAGTGGGTCGACCCGCACCTGTCCCAGTCCCTCACCGCGCACGAAAGTGAAATCGATGTCTTCTCCGATCAGGCGGGGGAGCGTATTGGCAATACGTGCGACCACCTGATTCAGGTCCGCCACGCGCAAGGCCTGCAACTGTTTGCGGCTGAAGGCGAGCAATTGCCGGGTTAGCTCCGCCGCCCGCCGCGCGGCCAGCAGTATCTCCTGAATCTTGGACTCGAGCGGGGTATTCCGCGGAACGGAATCCAGCGCCAGTTCCGCATAGCTGGTAATAATGGTCAGCAGGTTGTTGAAGTCGTGGGCTACGCCGCCGGCCAGATTGCCGATGGCGTCCATTTTCTGGCCCTGCATCAACTGCGCTTCCAGGCGCATCCGTTCGGTGAGATCTCGTGCGTTCGAAATGAAATGCGTAATGCTTCCCTTGGCATCGCGCACCGGGCAGACGGTTTCCTCAGCGTAATATAACTCGCCGCTTTTCTTCCGGTTCACCAGAATGCCGCGAAACACATTGCCGGCGCGCATGGCCTGTAACATTTCCTGGTAAACCTCAGGCGACTGCTCGCCCGATCTCAGAATTCGTGGCGTCTGCCCGCACGCTTCTTCGTGGGAGTAGCCGGTAAGAGTCTCGAACGCAGGATTGACGTATTCGATGATCCCGTTGCAGTCGGTCACCATCACCATATCCGCCGACTGTTCGACGGCCCGCGACAGCTTGCGCAGCGATTCCTCCGCGATTTTGTGTTCCTGTTGCAGGGAATACATGGCCAGCGTGTTTCGGATGGTGCGGACCAGAGTCGCCCCGTCCAGCTGCGACTTGGCCACGCAATTCCATGCCCCACCGCCGTCGATAATCTCTGCGACTGTGGCCTCGTCCGCGTTTTCCGTCAGCACAATAAAAGGCACGGGGACTCCGGCCTGCTGAAAGTGCGTCAGAAACTGGACCCCCTCCGCCCCGGTTTCATGTTCGAGCAGAACCAGGCCGTAGTTTTTTTGCGCCAACATCGCCCGGGCTTCCTCGAGGGAGTGGGCATGGTCGAGATCGGCGGTGAGCAGGGTGCGGGTCCGCTCCAGAATCTCGCGGATCAGGAAGAAATCTTCCTCCTTGTTGCCCACCAGCAGCACGCGCAAGGGAGCAAGAGCTAAAGCGGTTTTGGCGGCGATTGACACTTGGGGGCTCTGTTACCTTCCATCGGAGGTCCGGGGGATTACGTTGGGCTCGGGACGCGGTTTCTTGTGGCCTCGGCGTGTGCGGGTTCCCGAATTGGAGACCTGTTCAGAATCAGGACTGATTTGGCCGAACCGGTTTTGGGCGCAACTGTGTTAACCAATCGACAATTGCCGCGTCTAATTCCACAAGATCCGGCACCACCTCGGGACGCACTGGGATACCGCCGCAAGAATCGAGGGAACGCCGGAAAGACATTCTGCGTATAGATCCTCAAGCGGGGTTCTGCCCCTCGCGCGATGGTTTCTACGCGGAGTGGGTTGGAGCAACGAAACCGCTACCCCTGCGGGCGGCCGATCGACGGGTGGCCAATCGGGAAGAACGCGCCAGTTCATTCGTGGCGTTGAAGTTGTGAGCCTAATTTTTGCGGGCGAGGAACGCGTTCAAAACGTTGAGGGTTCTAACATTGGGGGATGTATGGAAAATGGGCAGAAGGCGAACGGCTCAATCCTGCCGGCTGAGAGATATGACGTCGGCCACGTGCAGGAAGTGATTCGTCAGGCGCATGGAGAACTGCGCCAGTTACTGCAGCAGCGCTCGGAAATCATGAAGCGCATCGGCACTGTCAAGCAGACCATCTCTGGTTTGGCGAATCTGTTTGGCGACAGCGTCTTGACCGAAGAGTTGCTGGAACTGGTCGACCGCAAAAGCAGCGGCCGCCAGCCCGGCTTTACCAAGGCCTGCCGCATGATTCTGATGCAGGCCGGCCGCGCCATGAATGCGCGCGACATCTGCGATTATTTCCAGGAGAAGATGCCCGCATTACTGGCCCGCCACAAAGATCCCATGGCGTCCGTCACCACCGTGCTGAATCGATTGGTGGAATATGGCGAGGCCCAGGCGGTGGTGGTAAACGGCAGGCGCGCCTGGCGCTGGGTTGCGGAACCGCTCGCGGAGTCGGTATCGAGCCCGAGCGCAAACCTGGTGCATGCGGGATAGCGGAGAAAACATTGTTGATTGTTGATTTCTGATTGTTGATTAAAAAAGCGGCCCTAAGGGTTTTAATCAGTAATCAAAAATCAACAATCAGCAATTCCTGGCCCTACCCGGGCGGCAGCAGCATTCCCTTTTCCAAATGCCGCGTGACGTGCGCGTACGACGCCGCATGCGGATCGTGCGTCACCATCACGATCGTCTTCTGGAAGTCCTCGTTCAGCCGCTTTAGAATTTCCAACACCTCCGTCGCGGAATGACTGTCCAGATCGCCCGTGGGCTCGTCGGCAAGTAACAGGGTGGGATCGCTCACAATCGCCCGCGCAATGGCCACGCGCTGCTCCTGTCCGCCCGAGAGCTGCTTGGGCAGGTGGCCGACGCGATCCTCCAGTCCAACCAGCTTGAGCGCGGTCAAAACGTGGTCGCGGCGTTGCTGCGATGTCAGCTTAGTCAGCAGCAACGGCAACTCGACGTTTTCAAAAGCGGTAAGCACCGGAATCAGATTGAACGTCTGAAAGACGTAGCCGATGTGCTCATTGCGCCAGCGCGCGATCTGCGCGTCGTTGAAGCGGAAAATATCCTGCCCCTGCACCAGCAGTTCGCCGCTGGACGGCCGGTCAATGGCTGCGATCATATTCAGCAGCGTGGTCTTACCCGATCCCGACGGCCCCATCAGCGCGAGAAATTCGCCCTTCGCGATGTCGATCGATACGTCGTCGAGCGCCGTCACCTGAAAAGCATCGCGTTTGAAAATCTTGCTGACGCTGCGAACCTGTACGACTTTCGCCCCCGTAGCCACGTTCGTTTGTGCAACTGTGCTCATGATTACCCCTTCTCAGAATTGCTCGTTGTAGCGTTGCCCGTTGCCTGGTTAAGACTGCCCTTTGATTTTAATTCTGTCTCCGTCTTTCAAAGTCGCGGGCGCGGTGGTGATCAGGCTTTCGCCTCCAACCAGCCCATCGACCAGCGCCCCGTCGCTGCGCTGGCTCATTACGTGGACTTCGCGCGCGACCGCCTTTCCGTCATAAGCAATCAGCACAATCTTCTTCCCGTCGCGGTCGCGGATCGCGGTCGACGGCACATACACGCCCGCCGGTTCCTGCGCAGTTTTCGTTTTCGGTGCTTCATCGGCCAGAAATTTCACCGTGGCATTCATCTCCGGGCGCAGTTGAATCGTAGGGTATTTGCCCGGGTTCAGTACTTGCACCTTCACCTGCACCGTGGCCTTTTGGCGGTTGGCCTCGGGCGAAATCTGCGCGATCACGCCGTCATATTCCTTGTCGGGATACGCGTCAGTAGTGACCTTCGCTTTCTGCGTGGGACCCAGGCGGGCGAAATCCGCCTGCGCAATGTCGAGTTCGACCTGAAGATCATTCAAGTCGGCCAGCGACACGACGGAACCCTGCGGGCCGCCTGCAGCTGCGCTGGCAAACTGCGCGGTAATCAACTCGCCTTTTTCCGCCGTGCGGTCGAGAATCGTGCCAGTCACGGGTGCGCGGATCACCGTGGCATCGAGTTGCGATTTGGCGTAGTCGAGCTGGCCCTGCGCCTGCGTCACCGCGCCCTGCGCGCGCGCAATTTCCTCCGGCCGCGGACCAATCTTCATCAGTTGAAACACTCTCTCCAGGGAATTCACGCGCTGCTGGTCAGACTCGAATTTCGCAGTGGCATCGTCCAATTGCTGGCGTGAAACCACGCCGCCGCTCGCCAGTTGTTTTGTGCGATCGAGAGTCAGCTTGTCATTGACCAGCGTGGCCTGGGCTTCGTCGAGATTATGCTGCGCCTCTTGAATCTCTTCCGGCCGCGAGCCGTGCTGCAGTTCATCGAGATACGCCTGGGCGTTCTCCAGCGCACCGCGAGACTGTTCATACGACGCGCGGAATTCCTGATCCTCGAGCCGCACGAGCACCTGACCTTCCTTCACCTTGTCGCCCTTTTCCACGCCGATCCAGGCCAGGCGGCCGGTCACTTTGGAGTTCACGTTGATGGTGTGATGCGCCACAATGTAGCCCGTAGCGGAAAGCACGGTGCCGCCCACATCATTGCCGCCGGTTTCCGCGGCGGCGCGAACGACTTCGACCTCCGGCGTGTCCGAAGAGAACGCGCGGTAGGCCAGCGTGATTACCCCGAGCAACACCACCACCACGATGCCGCCGAGAATATAGCGGCGTGCCCACACCGGTGGCTCTCCACCAGAACTGCCGCGCTCGGTGCGGTCAATGCGCAGGCTCTGCAGGTCTTCGTGCTTTGTGTCAATCGCCATAAGAATGATTACGCTCTAACTCTCCAATAGTTTCCAGCTTCGTTGTAGCCGGGTGCCCCATGTCTCGCGTACTTTGCGAGACGTGGGACTGTCGACAGCGAAGCGCGTGATACTACATATCTCTACCCGCGCAACGCGTTCAAAATATTCTGCCGCGCCGCATGCCATGCCGGTGCCAGCCCGCCCACGAATCCCATGATCAACGCAAACAGAACGGCATAGCCCGCCACCTGTGGCGTGATGCGCAGGGCGAACACCACTTCGCTAAAGGTAACGGCATTCGACGTGCCGGTCTGCATTCCGTTAAACGGAAGCATCAGCAGGATCCCCGCCGCCGCGCCCAACAGCGCCAGCAGCAACGATTCCAGCACGAACGAAGTCAGAATCGCCGGCCTTGAGAACCCGATCACGCGCAGCGTCGCAATCTCGCGTCCGCGATACGACACCGCCGCATACATCGTATTCATGGCCGCGAAGATCGAACCGATCGCCATGATAAAACCCACCACAATGCCAATCACTTTGATGGGCGCGCCCGAACTGGTCTGCTTGGCGTAGTATTCGGTCTCGTTGAAGCCTTCGAGTTTCAGCCGCTGATCGTCGCTCACGCGGTTCTTGAGCGCTGCGGCGGAGATGGGATCGGTAGCACGGAGATAAGCCGACGAATAGCCATCGGTGCGGTCGAAATCCGAAGCCATCTGGTGCACGTCGCCCCAAACCTCAGATTCATATGCCGAGCCTCCAGCGTCAAATACTCCGACGACTTTCCATGATCCTTTGCCAAACTCCATGCTGTCGCCGATGCCGGCGTGGGTGAAGCGGTCACGAATGGACTTGCTCACCACCACTTCGCGCTGCCCGGTTTCGAACCAGCGTCCCGCGGCCAGTTTCACGCCGGGATGATCTTCGCCATGATGATCGTCGGGGCCGGACAGTTGTCGCATCTCAAGACCATCGGGCATCATGCCGCGCACGGTCACGTTGACTTCACCCGTGCCGTCTTTACGCGGCAGCACGATCACCACCACTAACTCACCCGAAGCCATCGGCTCACCGTGACTGTCTTTGGCAATTCCGGGCAGAGTCTTCAGCGTGGGAAACAGCGGGGCATCGAACCCGCCCGACAACTCCGCCTCCGAGCCTTTGCGCAGCACCAGCACATTCAGAGGATTGCCGCTGCTCACGAACGCCCTATTCAGCCCGGCCACTAGCGCCATGAGAAAAATGGCGGTCGTAACCGTGAGCGCGATGCCCAGCGCCGTCATGAGCGTGAGCCCCAACCGGAGCCGCAAATTGCGAATGTTGTAACTGATCGGTATCGCCATAATGAATCTCGTATTCCTTAGCGCCGCCACTATGCGGCGCGACTACTCATCCGATATGCCGCAAGCCGTCCACAATATTCATGCGCGAAGCGTTGAACGCCGGCAAGTAGCCGCTCACCAATCCCAGGGTCAGGGCCACCAGCAACGACAATCCAGCCGTCGGCGCATTGACTTTCATGGAGAGCGGAACTCCCAGCGCAATAAATCCGCGCGTTAGAAACCAGATCACCGGAACTGCGGCCAGAACTCCCAGCACTCCCCCGGCAACGGCCAAAGCTACGGACTCGCTCACGAAGATCGACAGCACCCTGCCGCGGGTGAAACCGATGGTCTTCAGCACCGCCACTTCGCGCGTGCGGCTGCGCACCGACATGGCCATGGTGTTGGCCGAAACCAGCATGATCGTGAACACCACCGCCCCACAAATGCCCAGAATGAACGCCTTGATGTTGCCCAGCGAAGCGACAAAGCCGAGCTGAAATGCTTTCTCGCTCTCGGTTTTCGTCTGCAGCGGCGAGTTGCGAAACATGTCGTCCACTTCCTGCGACACGCGCGATACATTTTCCGCCGAATCGATCTGCGACGAGTACCAGCCCGCCTGCCCTTTGAACCAGGGCACCGATTCCTCCAGATATTTGCTGTTGAAATACAGCGCGTTCTGGGGCGGGTCGCGGTGGTATATGGCGCGAATGGTCAGGTCGAGATCGGCGGGGAAGATCGTCCCTTGCAGGGTGATGCGGTCGCCAACCTTCCAGCCGTATTTTTCCGCCAGCGTGATGTCGACCAGCGCTCCGGCGCGATCCTGCTGCCAGGCCTTCAGTTGATCCGGCGGGACGATTTTATCCGAGGCCACTTTCAGATATTCGTCGGGATCGGTGGCCAGTTGCGCAAAAAAATGCTCCGGCCGTTCGTCAATGTAGCGCCCGCCGAACCAAGTGAGCGGTGCTACAGCGGTCACTCCCGGAATGCTGCGAATCTTATCGCGATAGAACGCCGGCAGAAAAAACGCCAGCGAGACGCGGTCGCGGGTAATCACCCGCCGGGACGCTTCGGGCGCGACCTGATCCACATAAAACGAGCGCCAGATGCAGATCATCAGCGTGAGCAACAGCAGCGAGAAGCTGATGCTGATCATGGTCAGAATGCTGCGCCGCTTATTGCGGAAGGTGTTGCGCACCACGAAACTGCCCAGCGTCATAACGTCATCCTAAGTTCACCCACTAACTTCACCCGATGTGGCGGAGTCCATCGACAATATTGATCTGCGAAGCGTGATACGAAGGCAGCGCCGCGCTCACCAGTCCCACGAAGCCGGAGGTCAACAGCGCGACCACCGCGATTCCAAACGTCACCTTCATGGGGAAAAAGCTGAAGAACTGCGGAGAATGGGTCAAGCCATAAACCAATACCCATCCCAACCCCGCGCCAATCACGCCGCCCACCAAAGATAATGACACCGCTTCGCTGACGAACAGGCCGAGAACGCCGCGGCGGGTGAAACCCAGAGTCTTCAGCACAGCTACTTCGCGGGTGCGCTCGCGAATGGTCATCGCCATGGTGTTGGCCGAAACCAGCAAAGTGGCGAAGACAACTGCCGAGCAAATGCTCAGAATGAACGCCTTCACGTTGCCCATCATGGCCACGAACTCCAGCCCAAAGGCCTTCTCGCTTTCCGCCTTAGTGGGCTGCGGCGAATTGCGGAACATGTCGTCCACGGTACTGGCAACCCGGCTCACATCGGCGGGAGTGGCGGCCAGAATAGTGAACGTGCCGGCCTGACCTTTAAAGAAAGCCACGGCTTCTTCCACGTACTTCGTATTGAAGTAAACCGACTTGTTGTCCGGGTTGGAGTGGTAAATGCCGCGAATGATCAGCTCCAGGTTCACGGGGTAGATCGTCCCCTGCAAAACAATTCGGTCACCCAGCTTCCATCCATACTTCGTGGCCAGCGAGGAGTCCACAATCACGCCCTGGCGGTCGCGCTGCCAAGCCAAAATCTGTTCCTGAGGAAGTTCGATGTCGCGGTACACCTTGAAGAATTCATCGGGATCGGTGCCAAACTGCGCGAAGAAATTCTCCGGCTTATCGTCTTTATAAAGGCCGCCAAACCACGACATGGGCACGACTCCTACGACGCCGGGGATCGCGCGGATTTTATCCCGATAGTAGCCGGGAAGACTAAATGTAAGAGAAACGCGGTGCCGAACCACGAGCCTTTGCGATGACTCAGAGCTGCCCTGGTCGAGATAGAAACCCCGCCAGATAGTCATCATCAGCGTGAGCAGTAGCAAAGAAAAAGCGATGCTCAACACCGTAAGAATACTGCGGCGCTTGTTGCGAAACGCATTCTTAGTCACGAACCGGGTCAAAGTCATCGGCGAACTCCAGAGGGAACCGGGAACAGGGCGGAGCAGGAAGGCACGCCCAAGCCCACCAAGAATAGACGAAGGAGTTCCCTATCGGCAACCAGGGCGGATTCTAATTTTTGATGCTCAGCATCGCGTTCCACAGAGCCTCTTCACTTTCAATACTTTCTATACTTTCGCAACGCGGCCTCGCGGACAAGTAGAGATCGTCATTAAGGTGACATGACAAATGTCACACCACCGCAGACCGCACACAATGCCGCGCATAAAAATGACAACCGCCGCTGTGACCCTAAAGTTACGCCGCCTTGTGGCTGCCCCAGGAATGACCGCCATGTCCGCCAAAGGAGGCGTGCAATTGGGATCCCAGGAACATGCCCTCGCAGGTTTCCATCGTCACTCATTCCATCGTCACACGCCGGTATAGCCAGCTTACCTTGGTAACTCGAAGGTTTACCCAACCAGAGCTATCCTAACCCTACCCATTTCTGGGGTCTGCGTCCGCCGCTCCTGTGTCGCGGCGATTACGGCAGACTCGCGAGGGAGCGGGAAAAGAAAAATGTCTACGAAAATCGGCCCCTTCGAAATTCTAAGTGAACTGGCGAAATCGCCCACGGGCGCGGTGTACAAGGCCAACGACCCTGAAACCGCACAGACGATCGCCCTGAAGGTCATTGAGTTGAGCGCATTCGGCGACAGCGCCGCTGGGCTCGAACAGGCGCTGCTGGCCGAGGCCGAGAGCACCAAGGCTTTGAGCAGCCCCAACATTACACCTGTTTTCGGCGCGGGTGTATTCGAAGGCCAGTTCTGCGCCGCCATGGAGTACGTGCAGGGCAACAGCATTGCCACCATGCTGGCGCGCAAAGAAGGATTTTCGATCTGGGATCTGCTCGATATCGGACGCCAGTTGGGCGCCGGCTTCGATTACACAAAATCGCAGGGCATTGTGCACTACAGTCTGGAACCCGCCAAGATCATGTGCGGGTGGGATGGCACGGTACGAATTCTGAGTTTCGGTGTTTCCAGCGCGGGCATTTTCGCGCAGCACGTTCCCGGAGCGATTCCGGCGTGCCTGCATTACATGTCGCCGGAACAGGTGCAGGGTCAGGCCACTGACGGCCGCTCGAATCTGTTCAGCCTGGGCGCCATGCTGTATGAAATGGTGACCGAGCGCAAGGCGTTCGATCGCGAAGATATTGAAAGCCTGCGGCAGTGCATTCTCGAGAGCACGCCGGTTGCACCGGTGCAGGTAAGCCCCAAGGTACATCCTCTGCTGAGCGACCTGATCATGAAGGCGCTGGCCAAGGATCCGGCAGAGCGCTACCAAACGGGCAGGCAGCTGCTCGACGATCTCGAGAAATGCAAAGAGTCGAAGCCGGTGGCTGGCAAGAAAGCGGAAGCGCCCAAAGGCCTCTCCGTTCCCAAGCCGAATCCGGCGGCGCAAGCCAAGTTTGCTACCCCGGTCGCAGCCAAGCCCGCAGCTAAGCCTGCTGCGCAATCAGTTCCCAAGCCTGCTCCCCCTAAGCCCGCTGCAACCACGCCGGTTGCGCCGCCGTCTGGTCTGGCGCGGCCCGCGAGCCCTGTCAATGCGACGATGCTGGCGAAGCCTGCCGAGAAGAAACTCGACTCGCCGCCGTCGCTGAGTGCGGACGCCAAGCCGTCGGCTCTGGCGACGCCCGTGTCAAAACTCGCCGTTCCGAAAGCGGCTGCGGCCGCCGCAGGTGCAGGAGGCGCCGATGCGACGCTGCCTTCGCCGGAAGTGCGAGAGATCGATCTGTCGAACCAGTTCTTCACGGCTTGCGTGAAGGCGACGATTGACGAGCCCCAGATTTCGGATGCCCAGACTTCAGAGGACAAGATTTCGGAGCAGATTTCAGAACACGAGATTTCGGATGACCACCTTCCAGCCGCGTCGATGTCGGCGGCCGTGGCCGACGAGCCGCAAGTCGACAGCCCCGAATCATCTGTTGAAACCTCCGAGCCCCAGGTCGACGAGGACGCTCCGAGAATTGCAGTCGATCCCATGATGGCCGAGGGCGGCCAGAAAAGCGGCGGTGGCGTGAGCTTTTCCGAGATGACGGAATTGCCCCCGCTCAAGGAAGTTTATATTCCGCCTCCGCCGCCACAAGAGCCGGTTTCGTTCCGGCCGGCGCAGTCGGCAGGCACCGGCTTTTCGGGCAGCACGAAAAAAGAGAAAGAGGATGAGAAGCCCAAGATCCAGCCTCGCGAAGTTGCGCAGAAGGCCATTAAAGAGATCAAAGGCGTTCCTCCCAAGCTCATGATGTACGCGCTGTCCGCGGCAGGCGTGCTGATTCTCGCCATCGGCATCGGCGTCACAATCTATATTCATAGTCTCAGCGGCGACGACGACGCGGGCGCGGCAAAAACGTCCGCAGTGGCCGATACGCCTGCCCAGCCCGACGCGAGCCAGCCCGCGCCAGAGAAGACACCAGCACCGGCCCAAGCCGCCAACTCGCAATCAGCCGAACCGGAGCGCGAAACCCGTCTGGCTGAACCCGCGCCTGCGCGAGGGCGGAATGCAAAGCCAACGAAGAAGGTCGCCACGCCGGCACCGGTCATTCCGGGGCAGATCGCGATTGACTCTACGCCGCAGGGCGCCCAGGTTCAGGTCGATGGCAGGACTGATCCCAGCTACGTAACCCCCTTCGTGTTGACGAATCTTGAGCCGGGGCAGCATTCCATTACCGTGAGCAAGGCGGGCTACACGACCGACTCACGCGCAGTAGTCGTGACTTCGGCAAATCGGACCACCACGGTCATCCACCTGGCGCAGTTGATGGCCACGCTGATCGTGAAGAGCGATCCGCCGGGGGCCAACATCTACGTCGATGGCCGCGACGTGGGCACGAAAACGCCGGCCCAGGTCAGCGTGGACAAAGGCCAGCACGTCGTGCTGGTCAGGATGTCCGGCTACATTGACGAAACCATGAATGCGCAGTTTGCGCTGGGGCAGACTTTCAATTTCGCTCCCGCGCTGCGCTCGCTCGGGAACACCGATAGCATCAAGCCAGTTGGAAAGATGTCGAAACTGTTCGGCGGAAAGGGCGCAGATCCAGGGCAGGCAATTCTCACCATCCATACCCAGCCGAAAGGCGCCCAGGTCGCGATCAACCAGCACATGCTCGACAAAGGTTCGCCGGTGGACGTGGCTCTCGATCCAGGCAACTACGTGGTCGACATTACGCAGAGTGGATACGCGCCCATACACAAGGTCATCACTGTCGACAAGGGCGGCAAGGCAGTGATCGACGAAACGATGCAGCGGCAGTAAGGGAACGCGGTCGGCTCAATGAGCAACTAGGGTTGAAGCTGAACACTACGGATTCACCGACCGATGTCATCCTTCGGGAGCGCGTCAAGCGCTCCTGCCGGACCTTACGAAAACTAGACATCGGTTGCTCTGATGCGAGGAACGCTGGCGCTGCATGAAGTGCGGTCACTCCCATCCATGGCATCAACCGCGTCCACAGACGTAAGGTCCCACGCCCGGCTGTCGCCGCGCTCAGGATGACATCGGCAATAATCCTCAGTTTCTTACTAGTCCTCGGCTTGGCGTTCGGTGCATTGGGTTAACTGACTTCCCTCGACTTAATCTAGCTTCCTCCCCGATCTTCATCTGACCAACTCCGCCAGCCGCAAGTTATCCAGGCCCCACGCATGTGACACGAGCAAAATAAAGGCTGTGGAAGCCTCTGCTGCTCGAGAAAACTGCCGACGACGCCGACAACCCGACCATCATGCTATTGAACCGGACGCGGTTGGCAGCCCCGGTCACCGAAAATCTCACGCTCGGCTCGACCGAAAATCTGGAGATACGCGGGAAGGTATGTGTGGCATTGCCACATCCTCGAGCACGAGGATAACGAGATGATGAGGCCGTATGACGTGGTGGCTTCGCGGTAGGCGTAGAGCACAGAGAGAAGAGCGAAGCCTACTCGGGTAGTTTGAAATTGACGGTGATCTGAGTCTGAATCTCAACCGGCTCACCGTTGAGCAGGTACGGCTTGTACTTCCACTGTTTGACGGCATCGACGGCGGCCCGGGTGAGCTGCGGATCTCCGCTCAACACTTTTACGTGAGAGATGTCGCCGGTCTTTGAGATCGTCGTCGTCAACTCAACGGGCCCTTCGATCCGCATAGTCAGAGCGGTCTTAGGATAGATGGGCGCCACTTTCTTGACTAGCAAACCTCGCGAGACCCCTTGCGAGATAGTCACCGTCTGCAGCACGGGTGTGAGCCCGCCGTCCGCCCCGCTGCCCAGATCTGGTGGTGGCGCGCCAGCGCCGGTGGCAATCCCAGTCATGCTCGGAGCTGGAGAGTCAGGCGCTGCGGCTACTGACTGGAGCGTGGGAGCCGTGCCTCCTTTAACCACCAGCGGTGCCACGCCCGGCTTGGCCGAACCAAGCTTTGGGCTGGGTTTGAGTGAATCAGGTTTAGGCGAATCAGGTTTGGCCGAATCGGACTTGGGTGAATCAGATTTGGACGAATCAGGCTTGGCCGAATCCGGCGAAGTCGAGCCTGCGGGTTTGGTGGAGACTGGAGCAGACGATGCCGAACCCGTAGACGCTGCAGCCGGCTGAGAAGCACCGGCGTCATTCGGGCTGGTTGTTGTTGTTGCATCGGGCGAGCCCGGCAACGCTGCGGAGCCCGCGTGCGCTGCCGCGGAGTTCGCGGAAACGCTGCCCGGCGTCGCAGTCGGCGCAGGTAATGGTTTGGTCGGCGCCGGAGTCAGTATCGGTGCGGTCGTAGCCGTCTTGTATTGCGTCCAACCATAATAGAGAGCTGCGACGACCAGCACGACTGCAGCGACTCCCAGGAAAGTTTTCTTGCCTTTGCCGCTCTTCTCTTCCGGAAGATTCGCCCCGCCAAACGTGAACGATGGTGATCCCCCGACAAAGCCGGAGTCACTATGACTTGCCTCCGCGGGCTTGTCGGAGACAACCGGAGCTACAACGGCAGAACTTTCGGGTGATATTTCCGTGCTATGAGAATCCTGAGCTTCGCGGGCCGGAGCAGGCGCGCTGGCCGCTCCGCCGCCGATTGCGACCGGTGAACCGGTAATGGCATTGGCATTGTACGCAGGCTTCGCTACAGCCGGCACAGAAGCGACAACGGGAACCGAAGCAACGGGTAACTTAGCTGCGAGTGGAGCCGGTGGCGCGACCCTGTTGACTGCAGGCACAATCGGAGCGGCCGCCGCTTGCGCAGACACCGAATTCTCAACGTTGATTTGCGGCAGATCTGCATTCTTAGTCTGCGGCGTGTGCGGCGCCTGATTGTGCGCAGCCGCGGCAGGCGCTGCGGGAATCGATTTGGTCGCGGCAACTGCGGGCGCTGGCCGTGCCGGAATTGCGACGGGCTTGGCCACTGGAATCGTCGCCGGACGCGGAGCCGCGACTGCGGCCGGTTTGGCCGGAACCGCTGATTTTGCGGGCGCAACCGGTCTGGCGGCAGCAGGCTTAGCCGCCGCTGCTCCAGCTCCAGGCGTTGCTCCAACTCCAGGTATAGGTCCAGCTGCAGGAAGAGTTGCAGTTCCAGGCGCAGATGCGGGAGCCCCCGGTTTCGGCGGCTCGCCCTTGCGCAGGAGTCCGCGAGCCACGCGCAGCGTTCCCTTGGATTGTTCAATGTTGATGGGTTTGGTCAGGACGAGGTTGGCGCCGATACGAAACGCCTTCGCGACCCCGGCCTGACCTTCCACGACAGCTACGGCAAGCGACGCCTGGTTGGACGTCGAGTTCCGCGCGCTCTTGAATAAAAGTGTGGCATTCTGCTCGTTATCGCAGTCGACCACGACAGCGTCGAAGTGTTGGCCCATCAGCTTCTTGACTGCCGCAAAAGGTTCGAGGCAGGCCTCGACGTTGAACTCCAGATCGCTCAGGACTTGCGTCACCGTGCGAGCGGTTTTTTCATCGGGACAGAAGAGAAGAGCTTCGTAACCCATACCAAAGTCATCGTAGGTACAGCCGTAAGCTCCGGCAAGTTACGCTGGTAATTCGGGATGCGAGGAATTCTGTAGCGTTTCGAAAAATGGCAGTTCACCACAGAGGACACGGAGTACACAGAGGATTTTCGGGGTTCCTCCGTGTACTCTGTGCCCTCTGTGGTTCAGATCGTAGTTTCGCCTGGGGTGGTCGCATACAATAGCGGGCCATGCGGCTGCCGCTGTGGCTCAAGATCGTTTGGACCTTCTGGCTGATGGTGTGGGCGCCGGTGTACTGGCGACAATACGGAGCGCAGAATTTTCTTTTCTTCTGCGATCTGGGAAATGTGCTGATCGGCATTGGCTTGTGGCTGGAGAGCGCGCTGATTTTTTCCTGGGTCGCATCGGGATTGCTTTTCGTCCAAACGCTCTACACGGTGGATTTTGTAGGTGCCTTGCTCACTGGCCGCCACATCATCGGCGGCACAGAATACATGTTCGATCCCAGCCTGCCGCTGACGATTCGCCTGCTCAGCCTGTTCCACGTGGTCACGCCGCCGCTGCTTTTGTGGGCGATCTGGCGTCTGGGGTATGACCCGCGCGGCTGGAAGCTGCAGACCGTGATGGCGTGGATCGTGGTGCCGATCAATTATTACTGGCGGCCCGAGCAGGATGTGAACTGGGCACGAGGTCCATTTTTTCATGAGCAGCATGCGATGCCAGGATGGGCTTATCTGCTCGTCTATTTAACGGTGGTGCCACTGTGCGTTTACTTTCCGACACACTTATTCCTGAACTTGCTGAGCGTGCGGTGGAAGCCGCAGGCTTTGTCATCCCGAGCGGAGTGACGGATCTCTAGCGCATTAGTTACCGTGGTGGCTATAGGGATCCTTCGACTTCGTATCGCGTTCGCTTTGCGAACGCGATACTCCGCTCAGGATGACAAACTGCGAGAGTATCTAACTGGCTTTGCCTGGTCCATCTTGCGGTTTGCGCACGGCGGACTCGGGCTGCGGGTATTCGATCGACCCCTTCAACGCTGCGATGTCGTCCTGGTTAAAATCGGGGAAGGGCAACTGCTTGCCGTCACGCAAATCGGCGATTTTCTTGACCGCGTTGTCGACTTTTTCTTTTGCGACTCCAGAATCGCGGCTCAGATAAAGCGTCTGCGACGGAAGCGCCAGACCGCCGCCGGAATCCTCCAGCACGTCCATGATGCGCAGCAGCACGTCTTCCCGGACGGCGGCAAATTCGTTGAAGTCCCGCGTCAGGATGTAAGCAACCACCTCCACGCTGAGAGAACTGCCGGAGATGTCAATGAGGCGCACACGAACGGATTTGGTTTCAACTTTGGCATGGCTGTAGAGCAGTCGCCGGACTTCCGCGAGCACGAAGCGCACATGGTCAGGCTTGCTCTCAGGGCGCAGGCCGAGCTTGGTCTGGAAAAGAATCTTATCGCGGCTGCTCAGGTTCTCAAGGTTAATCGTGGCTACGGTGCCGTTGGGGATGGCCAGCAGAGTGCGCTCGTCGGTGCGGATGCGAGTCGAGCGCAGACCGATGTCTTCGACGACGCCGGTGCGATCGCCGAAGCGGCAAACATCCCCCACACGAAACACTTCATCGCCGAGAACGGCGACGCCGCCGAAAAGATTTGCAATCGTCTGCTGCGCGCCGAAGCCGATCGCCAAGCCTCCGATGCCGAGGCCGGCCAGCGCCGTGCTCATGTTGAAACCCAGGCTGCCGAATACGGCCAGAACTCCCGTGCCAAAAATAACTGCCTTGAGGATGCGCTCGCCCAGCAGCATGAGCGAGCCCGTGCCGGCGTGTCCCCGCGTCAGAGCGCGATTGCGGACGCCGCGCAGCAGCCAGCGCACCACGCGCCATGCGATCCACGTGACGCTGACGATGAGGGCGATCGAAGTGAACTGAAAATAATAGTGGCGCGGCAACAGCGCGATACCCAGGTAGCGGGCAAAAAACTGATGCACCACCGTACCCGTGAGCAGCCATGCCGGAGCCGAAACCGAGCGCCAGTTTGCGACCTCCAACTGGCCGCGACGCCGCGCCCACCAGCGCACGGGAATTTCCAGAAGCACCAGCACGAGCCAGCCGAGACCGGCGGCAACAGGCACCGCCAGCAGCAGAGCCAGCCACTGCCACAGAGGCATTCCGACGATCTGATATTTGACCAGCACACTCGGAAGCTTGCGCTCGACCTGCCGCGCTTCGACTTGATCGTAGAGTTCAGGAACTTTGGCCAGCGTGTCAGAAGAGATCAACCAGATTTTGCCGGCGCTCGGATCGGACACGCGCACCAGTTCGAGATCGTCTTCAACATCGCCGGACACCAAGGTGCCCAGTTTTTGCCGACCGAAAGGCACGCCTTCCTGTGGAATTCCTTCCGACTGGTTGAAGCTCCCGATGCGTACGGTGGCTGCGGCAGGGCTGTTCAATACCGTATTGAGCTGGCTGGCGAGTTTCTCGCCCTCAGCTTGCCGCCGCGCCGCGTTCATCTGCAGGTACTGGGCGGCGATGCCGTAGTCGCCGGCCTGCGCCCTCTGAAGAAATCCCAGGACAGAGCCGGATGGCGTCGTGCGGCCCAAAGGATCGCTGACCGAACTGGAGGTGCTGGTAGTCGCGGAGGAAGATGGCAGCAGGCCGCTGAGCGCCGACTGCGCGGGAGAAGAGAGCGCGGCAAAAAGAACAATCACTGGAAGTAATAACGTCTTGGAGAATGGGGATGAGAATAAAGATGAGAATGGGGATGAAAATGGGGGTGAAAATAAAGATGAGGACATGATGTTCTCCAGCCCGAAGCCTATCCTCGCTTCGGGCGGTAGATGTCGGTGCTGGTACCGAAGAAAACTTCAGCGGATTCCATCACCGTTTCCGACAGCGTGGGATGCGGGTGGATAGTGTGAGCCACATCGTGGGCGAGCGCGGCCATCTCGATGGCAAGGACGCCTTCGGCAATCATCTCACCCGCGCCCACTCCAACGATGCCGACCCCGAGCACGCGTTCGGTCTGCGGATCGATGAGGAGCTTGGTCATGCCTTCGGGTCGGTCGAGCGTGACGGCGCGGCCAGAGGCTGCCCAGGGAAATTTGGCGATTTTGATCTCACGGTTTTCTTTTTGTGCCTGGGTTTCGGTCAGACCGCACCACGCAACTTCCGGATCGGTAAACACCACGGCCGGAATCGCGTTGGGCTCGAAGGCGACTTTGTGTCCGGCAATGGCTTCAACCGCGGTGCGGCCTTCATGCATTGCCTTGTGCGCGAGCATGGGTTCGCCTACGACATCGCCGATGGCGTAGATGGACGGATCATCGGTCTGCAGTTGCTTGTTCACCTGAATGAAGCCGCGTGGACCGACCTGCACGCGCGTTTTTTCGAGGCCGGGGATTTCGGAGTTGGGCTTGCGGCCAACTGAGACAAGCACCCGATCAAAAACTTTCTCTTGAGTGTTGGCGTCTTGTGCTTTGAGCGTCGCACGGATGCCGCTGCCTTCGTCTTTGACCGAAGCGACGGTCGTGTTGAGCAAGATTCCGTCGAGCAGCTTTTCGAGGCGCTTGTGCAAAGGGAGAACAAGATCTCGATCCGCACCGGGAAGCAATCCAGGGAGCATTTCAACCACTGTGACGCGCGTGCCCAGCGCGGCATAGACGGAACCGAGTTCGAGGCCAATGTATCCGCCACCGACGACCAGCAAGCTGCCGGGAATGTCTGCCAAATCTAGGGCACCGGTGGAATCCATCATACGCGGCGTATCGAGCTTCAACGCGGGAACGATCGCCGGGCGAGAACCGGTCGCGATGACGATGCGGTCGAAGGTGAGCGATTCTTCCGAGCTGTCGGATTTCGTGATGCGCAGCGTCGTCGAATTCTCGAAGGCCGCGCGCCCTTGCACGTATTTCACCTTGCGTTGTTTCGAGAGAATGCCGAGGCCGCCGGTCAATTTCTTGACGACATTTTCTTTCCACGAGCGCAGGCGGAGCAGATCGATCTTCGGCGCGGCGAAATCGATGCCCCAATCTTTCGCCTGCTCGGATTCCTCGATCAACTTAGCCACGTGCAGCAGCGCTTTCGACGGGATGCAGCCGCGGTAGAGGCAGACGCCGCCGGGGTTCACCTCAGGGTCGATCAGGGTGACGGTCATGCCGAGGTCGGCGGAAAGAAATGCGGCGGCGTATCCACCGGGGCCGGCGCCGACGACTGCGATGTTTAGGTTCGAGGTTTCAGACATTCAGTTGTTTCAGAACAGATTTTCCAGTTTTTCGTTCGCCAACTCTTCGATATTTACGTCAAAGCAACGTTGGACATAATCAATCGTTTTTCGTTGGTTGACGAGACTGGCGCGGGTTGTCCCTCTTTGCGCGAAGAGACCAGAATTCTTCTTCCAATGCTTAGTGTCGCGTCCCACGGTCTCGATCCATTTCACCGCGACCATGTACTCGCAGAGGTCGTCGTTGTCCAAGTTGTCATCAACGGCGGTCCGAAGCCCAATGCCGATTAGGAGCTTCCCTCGAGCTTGCTCATTTGATGCAAACACCGGGACCCGGAAATCTCTCGCCGGAGTTGCCTCTGACATCACACGTCCGATCCCGACGTAACCTACTTTGTTCAAGCGGGCGACGACGATGTCCCCTGGGTGCAGCCCTCTTATTGCATTCCGAAAAGCCTTGCCCTGTCCGGCCCCCACGTAAGCGTATTCCACGTTGTCTTCCCAGCATCGATGTATACCGTCGCCGACGTTGAAGTAATGCACTTGGTTTGGGTAATCGAAGTCGGGGAGTTTCCGGTGAAGGCTATTGGCTGGCCGGAACTTGTCGCTAAAACTTCCTGTCGCAACGTTCGCCAGTTCGCTGGAACTCCAAATCATAGTTTTCTCTACTAACAAAGCTTGCTCCTCAGTGAGTCCCTTCGCGACTACCCGTATTATTGGCTCTAGTCCCTCTTTCCGGATTTCATCGATCTTTGTCGTTTTCTCACTTTCCTTACTGTCTAAGAGATGCGAGAACTGCCTAGAACCATGGCCTTTTCCATAGTAAAAAGGCTTGAAGTTCCGCGGATCGATATACATGTAGACATAGAATTTGTCGCCGTCGTCCGCCATCAGATCGCCCCCCACTAAACTTGCACGATCGAAAAGATACTAGCCTTGCACCGACAACAGGAACGGCTGTTCAAAGGCCTCCGCGATCCAGCGCAGGAAGCGGGCGGCGTCGGCGCCGTCGATCAGGCGGTGATCGTAGGAGAGCGAGAGCGGCAGAATCAGACGCGGCTCGAACTTGCCCCCGTCCTTGCCCTGGATCCACTCCGGCTCGATGCGCGACCGCGACAGCCCTAGGATCGCGACTTCCGGATGGTTCACAATGGGCGTAAAACCGACGCCGCCGATCCCGCCGAGATTCGTAATCGTGAAGGTCCCGCCCTGCATTTCCTCGGGCGTGATTTTTTTGTCGCGCGCTTTCTTGGAGAGCTGTGACAATTCGACCGCGAGTTCGACGATGTTTTTCTTATCGACATCACGAATCACCGGAACCAGCAGGCCGCGATCCGTATCGGCGGCGACGCCAATGTTGATGTATTGCTTGTAGATGATCTCTTCCTTCTCGATGTCGATGCTGGCATTGAATTGCGGAAATACTTTGAGCGCCGCGGCGCAGACTTTCAACGCGATCGCCGTGACCGTCATTTTTCCGCCGGCTTCCTCGGCCTTGGGAGCGAAGCGTGCTCGCAGTTGTTCGAGTTCAGTAATGTCGGCGCGGTCGTGCTGCGTGACGTGAGGAATCGTGTTCCAGGATTCGGCCAGGTGCTCGGCGGTTTTGCGGCGAACTCCGCGCATCGACACGCGCTCCACCTTGCCCCACTTGGCGAAGTCGGGAAGATGCGGCTGAGCAAAGTGTCCCGCGAGTGGCGCCTGGGCAGCGGTTGCCGCCGCCGACAGTAGCGCCTTGGCGTACGCCTTGACGTCGCCATCGCTGATGCGACCGCCCGGCCCCGTGCCTTTGATCTCGTAGATGTCAACGCCGACTTCTCGGGCGAATCGCCGAACGTGCGGTGCGGCTGGAATCGGCTGGCGATGTTCGGTGCCGGCAACCTTGCCCAACTGCACTGGCATGCTGAATACCGGCGCTGCCAGCTGCGGCTGGTCGGGCGGGAGCGCCTGCTCTTCCGTTTTGCCCTCGGCGCGAATCGCCGCCTGAAATGCGAGGCGCGCTCCGTGCTGCCCAGAAACGTGTTCGACCGGAGCGTTGCGGGCGCGGACGGATTCGGTTTGCACCGGGGCTCCGCCTTCGAGCGTAAAGATGACTTGTCCGACCTTGATCTTCTCGCCCTCTTTCACTTTTACTTCTTTGACCACGCCGCTGACTGACGACGGCACTTCGACCACTGCCTTGTCAGTTTCGAGCTCCATCACGGGTTGACCTTCCGAAACCGTGGCGCCGGGCGCGATCATCAGACGAACCAGATCGCCTTGCGAAATATTTTCTCCGAGTTCCGGGAGTTTGAATTCGCTGGCGGCTTGTGCGGAGGCCCGGCGGTCGGGGGACGGCATTGGAGTCGAAGGTTGAGCGGCAGGCGGCGCAGAAGCCGCTTTCGGCACCGTTTCGGCGGGTGCAGATTGGGCCACGGCTTGCGGCGTAGGACTTGCCGCGGAGTCGGCGGCTTTCGCTCCGGCGCCGTTCTCCACGGTGAAGATCACCTGGCCGACTTTAACCTTATCGCCCTCTTTGACGCGAATTTCCTGCACCGTCCCGCTCACTGACGATGGCACTTCGACAACGGCCTTGTCGGTTTCGAGTTCCATGACCGACTGCCCGGCGCTGACACTGGCTCCCGGCGCAACCATGAGGCGCACGAGGTCGCCCTGTTCAATGTTTTCTCCCAGCTCGGGCAGTTTGAATTCAATCACCGCGTCGGTTCCTCTCGCAATCCTAGCATTTCATTCGATCGTCGAACTCAGGCGTCATCTCGACCGGAGCCGTTTTTCAGGCGAAGAGAGGGATCTCGCGCGCATCTTGCGATTCCAGCTCACGCCAGATTCCTCACCCGCTGGAGAAAACGCGGGGCTTCGGAATGACGTACTGCGAAAGCGGGAAGGCGACTCCTCTCGCGCTGATCCCTAACTCACCGCAGGATTCGCTTTATCGGGATTGATCCCCAATTCCTGAATCGCGCGTTTCACCACATCCGTGCCAATCTTGTTCTCCCGCGCCAACGCTCCCAGTGTAGCCAGCACAATGTGCTTGGCATCGACTTCAAAGAAATCGCGCAGAGCCACGCGGCTCTCGCTGCGCCCGAAGCCGTCAGTGCCCAGCGACACGAGTTGTCCGGGCACCCACTTGCCCAGACTTTCCGGCAAAACTTTCATATAGTCGGATGCGGCGATGAACGGCCCAGGAGCGTCCTTCAACGTCTGCGTGACATACGGAACCTTCGCGGCCTCGCCGGGATGCAACATGTTCCAGCGTTCGCAATCGTTGGCGTTGCGATAGAGTTCCTTGTAACTGGTCACGCTCCACACATCGCAGCCCACGCCGTATTTTTCTTCCAGAATCTGCTGCGCCTTCAGCACTTCGAACATGATGGCGCCGCTGCCCAACAACTGCGCGCGCAACTTGGCGTCGCTCTTTGCCGTGGCTTTGAAACGATACAAGCCTTTCAGAATGCCCTCGCGAACATTCCCCGGCATCTCCGGCATCGCCAGTGGCTCGTTGCCGACTGTCAGATAATAGAAAATCGATTCCCGATCGACGTACATCCGCTTGATGCCATCCTGAATAATGATTGCAATCTCGTAGGCAAACGCCGGATCGTAGCAGAGCAGATTCGGCACCGGCAGCGCGAGCACATGGCTGTGCCCGTCCTGGTGCTGCAGGCCTTCGCCCGCCAGCGTGGTGCGGCCGGCCGTGCCGCCGACCAGAAATCCGCGGCAGCGCATGTCGGCCGCAGCCCAGATCAAGTCGCCGATGCGCTGGAAGCCGAACATCGAATAATAAATGAAGAAGGGAATCGTGTTGATGCCGTGGTTGGCGTACGCCGTGCCCGCTGCGATGAACGAGCACATCGATCCTGACTCGGTAATGCCTTCCTCAAGAATCTGCCCGTTCTTGGCTTCCTTGTAGTAGAGCAGCGTGTCCATGTCGACGGGTTCGTAATTCTGCCCGACGCTGGAATAAATTCCCACCTGTCTGAATAAAGCTTCCATGCCAAAGGTCCGGGCCTCATCGGGAACGATAGGCACGATGAGCTTGCCGAGTTCAGGATCGCGCAGCAACTTCGCCAGCAATCGCACGAAGACCATGGTCGTGGAAACTTCACGTCCCTCGGTGCCTTTATGAAATTCCTCGAAGTGCGAATCGGGAATGGATTTCAGCGCTTCTGCCCGCACTCTACGGGTCGGCATGTATCCGCCTAACTGCTGGCGGCGCGCCTGCATATATTTGATTTCGGCACTGTCGTCGCTGGGGCGGTAGAACGGAGCGTTGTGCAGCTCGTCGTCAGGGATCGGGATTCCGAAGCGCGAGCGGAACATCTGCAATTCGTCTTCATTTAACTTTTTCTGCTGGTGGGTGATGTTCTTGCCCTCGCCCGCCTCGCCGAGGCCGTAGCCCTTGATCGTCTTGGCCAGAACGATGGTCGGCGCGCCGATGGTATCGACCGCCGCGCGGAACGCTGCGTGGACTTTGATGGGGTCGTGACCGCCCAAACGCATGCGCGCCAGTTGATCGTCCGAAAGATGCTCGACCATCTTCAGCAGCCGGGGATCGCTGCCGAACAGGTTCTGCCGAAAGTACTCCCCGCTTTCGACGAAATATTTCTGGTACTGCCCGTCACTCACCTCGCCCAATCGCTTGACCAGCAGGCCATCGCGGTCGTTCTGAATCAGGCTGTCCCAGTCGGAGCCCCAGATACATTTGATGACGTTCCAGCCCGCGCCGCGGAAAATCGCTTCCAGTTCCTGAATAATTTTCCCATTGCCGCGCACCGGGCCGTCGAGCCGCTGCAGGTTGCAATTGACTACGAAAATCAGGTTGTCGAGTTTTTCGCGCGAGGCCAGCGTAATCGAGCCGAGCGATTCCGGTTCGTCCATTTCGCCGTCGCCTAGAAACGCCCAGACTTTGCCTCCGGTCGACTGCTTGAGCCCGCGATTTTCCAGATATTTGATGAAGCGCGCATGGTAAATCGCCTGGATCGGGCCGAGGCCCATGGAAACCGTCGGAAATTCCCAGAACTCGGGCATCAGCCAAGGATGAGGATAAGAACTCAGTCCGCCGCCCGGCTTCAACTCGCGGCGGAAGTTTTGCAGCTTCTCTTTTGAAATGCGCCCCTCGAGATAGGCGCGGGAATAAATTCCGGGAGCAGCGTGTCCCTGGAAATAGACTACGTCGCGATCGCCACTTTCGGTTTGCGCGCGAAAGAAATGATTGAACGCAACTTCATACAAAGTGGCAGCGGAAGCAAACGTCGAGATGTGTCCGCCGATGCCTTCCTGAATCTTATTAGCACGCACCACCATCGCCAGGGCATTCCACCGAACCAGGCTCTTGATGCGGCGTTCCATCTCCTGGCTGCCCGGAAACGGAGGCTGTTGCGATGGCGCGATGCTGTTCTGATAAGGCGTGGTCGCCGAAAAAGGCAGGTTGACGCCAGCCTCGCTCCGCGCGTGCAGCGCCAACTGCTGCAGCAAGCGGCCTGCCCGGTTGGGGCCGCCTTTTTCAAGAACGTAATCCAGAGAGTCGACCCACTCCCTGTTTTCCAAAACCTCTAAGCCGTCGGTTTCCGCCTGAGCCACGTCTGTTTTCTCCGTCGTAGAATGCGCAATACTCCATCATATTCAATCGCGCGGATTTTTGCTGGCGGAGGATAAGACCTGATTTAGAATCGCGACGGCGGTAGAAGACGGTAGGAGGACGCATGTTGCGGATCGTACTGCTGTTAGTGGTCGTGGTCGTGCTGATCGTGCTGGTTCCACGCATGCTGTCGCATTCACCCGCGCCGTCCGAGGGAAGCGACGCTCCCGACTTCACCCTGCCCTCACAGGAAGGCTCGCCGGTCAGCCTGAAGGACTATCGTGGAAAGTGGGTGGTCCTTTATTTCTATCCCAAGGATCAGACGCCGGGCTGCTCCCGCGAAGCCCACAACTTCCAGGTGGATCAGCCAAAGTATGCCGAGCGCAACGCGGTGGTGCTGGGCGTGAGCGTCGACAGCGTGGATTCACACAAGAAGTTCTGCGCGAAAGAGGGCCTGAACTTCAAGCTGCTGGCCGACACCGGCCACAAAGTAACCGAATCCTACGGATCGCTGACCAACCTTGGCGTGGTGAAATTCGCGGCGAGACATACCTTCCTCATTGATCCGAACGGCAAGATCGCGAAAGCGTATACCAGCGTCGACCCGCTCAAGCACAGCGACGAAGTTCTGGCGGAGCTGGATCTATTGCAGAAGCATTGATCGTGGAGCGGCGGACGCCCCCGTCCGGGGCTCCCTAGCGCGCGTTACACTAAATCATGGTGACGGCGCCCATCCGCGAAGCGCGCGCAACGCAGGGACGCGCTTCCTTCCGTTTCCCGCCCGGCTTCCAGAGGAACCTGCTCTGGTTTGCCTTCCGCAGGTTTCGTCCGGCAAATCCGATCCTGCTGTTTCAGCACCTGGCCGACCAATACGGCGACATCGCGCACTACAAGATTGGGTGGAATCACATCGTCTTCCTGAATCACCCGGACTACATTCGCGAAGTGCTGGTAGTGCAGAACGACAACTTCATTAAAGAACGCACGGTGCAGCGGACGAAAATGCTGCTCGGCGAAGGCATGATCACCAGCGAAGGCGCTCAGCACCGGGCCCAGCGCCAGGTGGCGCAGCCGGCATTTCATCGCCAGCGCATCCCGGAATACGCGGGCAGGATCGTGAGCGAGGCCGCACGTTTATGCGACCGCTGGCGCGACGGCGAGCAGCGCGACATCGCGATCGACATGATGCAACTCACGCTCAACGTGGTCGCGCAAACGCTTTTCGCGACTGATCTCAACCAGCAATCGGGCGAGGAAGTGAAAGAACTGGCCAGCGCCATCAACCGCATCATGGGCCTCTACAATTTCCTGGTGATGTTGCCGGCGGCGGAATGGCTGGTGCACGTGCGGCCTCCTGGCCTCGCCGCGTTCGTGAAAGCGCGTAAACGAATTGATGCGGTCGTCTATCGCATGATCGCCGCACACCGCCAGCGCGGCTCCCACGGCGGCAGTCTGCTCGATCTAATACTGGCTGCTTCGCCCGATCAAAGCCCTGCGTCGGAGCAGTCGCTGCGCGATCAAGTCATCACCATCTTTCTCGCTGGCTACGAAACGGTAGCCAACGCGCTCTCCTGGACGTGGTATCTGCTCTCGCAGAATCCCGAGTGCGAGCGCCGCTTCCATGAGGAAATCGATCGCGAGTTGCAGGGCTGGCTGCCCACGTTCGACGATGTTCCTCGTCTGCGCTATGTGGAGATGGTTCTCGCGGAATCGATGCGGCTCTATCCGCCCGCGTGGGCCATGGGCCGCTACGCGCGCCATGATTTTCAGCTCGGAGATTTTTTCCTGCCCGCGAAAACGACGGTGCTGATGAGTCAGTTCGTCACTCATCGCGATGCCAGGTTTTTCCCCGATCCTCTGCATTTCGATCCGGAACGTTTTACGCCCGAAGCCAGGTCGCGACGAACCAAGATGACGTACTTTCCCTTTGGCGCCGGCGCCCGGCAATGCATTGGCGAATCGTTCGCCTGGGTGGAGGGCGTACTACTGCTAGCGACGCTGGCGCAGAAGTGGAAGTTGAAACTCGTTCCCGGACATCGCGTCGAGCCCGAGCCGCTGATTACGTTACGTCCGAAGTACGGAATGAAGATGGTCGTGGAGCGGCGGACGCCTTCGTCCGCCGTGGCAGAGCAACTGCCCTAAACCGACGGCTTTGCGGCGCTCCCCGGACGAGGGCGTCCGGGGCTCCATGTTACTTTTCTGCGAGATACATCTCGGCTACATGCTGCGTGATCTTCCCCGGGTCCGCGCCCTCCAGATTCGTGAGCGCCACCACGGTCAACTGATCATCCACGTAGCGATCGATCGCGGTCTCGAAGCCTTGCCAGGCGCCATCGTGGTGAATGCAGCGGTGGCCGGCCCTCTGCTCAATGAACCAGCCGAACCCGTAGTAACCCTTGTTCGGCTGCCCATTCTTCAGCTTCACCGGAGTCCACATCAGGTCGAGGCTTGACCGCTTCAGCAGTTTCTCGGTGTAGAGCGCGGCGTCCCACTTAGCGAGATCGAGAATTGAAAAATACAAGCTGCCGTCTGCGGTAGTGTTGACCATAGGCGCCACCCACTCCTGATTCTTCAATTCACCTTTGACCAGCCGGTAGCCGGCGGCGCGATTGGGAACAATATCGGCTTCACTTATGATGCGTGTGGACTGCATGCCCAGCGGCTGAAAAATCCGCTGCTGCAGGAAGTCGCCGTAGAACTCGCCAGTCACGCGATGAATCAAAATGCCGAGCGTCACGTAGCCGAAATTGCTGTACGCCCATTTCGTGCCGGGAGAATAGGCCAGAGGAATGCTTTCGATCAGCTTCAGTTCTTCTGCTTCGCTCCAATCTTTGCGGAAGTCAAAGTCCTTGGGATAATCGCCGAAGCCCGCGGTGTGACTGAGCAACTCGCGCACGGTCACATCCTTCCAGGCAGGCGGGGCGTCGGCAAAATATTTCGTCAGCGGATCGTCGAGGCTGATCTTGCCCTCTTCGACCAGCATCATCACTGCAGTTGCCGTGAATTGTTTCCCCACGGATCCCGATTGAAAGACCGTCTCGGGCTTTACCGGCGCCTGTAATTCCACGTTGGCCAAACCGAAACCTTCGGCCTGAACGATCTTGCCTGCTCTCACCACCAGAAGCGACAAGCCAGGGATGTGCTGGCGCTGCATCTCCGCCTTCACATAGTCCGAAACAGCAGCCGTGGTCGCTGGACTCTGGGCGCTGGCGACAGAGCTGGCGAAGAAGAAAATGAGAGAAACGTAGATCGAGAATCGTCTGCTAGAGAATCGTCGGCTCATGGGTATGCGTGCGGATTTGCGCCCCTGAGTCTAACGGCAGGGCCGCTTCTCAGCAAGGGATGCGGTGGCGGTGATGTGTGGTGAACGATTCCGGTTCCAACCATTAAGGGTGTTGGGACAAAGATGAAGTCGCTGCATCTACCCTCTACCTCGAAACTGAATGATGTGCCGCCGATCGCGCTTTGACGGTCGCCCTTCCGGCAAGACTTCAAACTCGCGCAGGGCTTTTCGTTCTGCCGCCACTTTCTGGCGCAGTTCCCGGCTTTCGTCAGTTTCGCGGTAGAGCGTCTGCGCCACCGCAGCCGGACCCCGCACTTCGCTAAGTAGCAGCACCTCCACCTGAAAGTCGCCACCTTCATTCGTCACGCGCAGCCGATCTCCCACGCGCACTTCGCGCGCCGCCTTAGCAAGCTGACCATTCGACAGAATTCGACCAAGCTCACAGGCATGCTTCGCCAATGGACGTGTCTTGAAAAATCGCGCCGCCCACAGCCAGATGTCCATCCGCAGACCAGTCATGAATCTATTTTCCTACAAGGGCGGTCAGAAGCGCTCAGATTAAGAACGGAGAACATTAGAAGTGAAAGATCAAATCGCTGGCCACGGTCAGCTGATTCTGTCTCCGCCCGTAGTCGTAAGCCTTCATATCCCACGCCCGCTCGAAGCGCACCTCCGGACGAATCTGAATCGTTGAGCCAATCCAGTGACACCACATGAAGGTATTCTCGGAGTATCGAGTCGCGTAACCCGTGCGCTGGCCCTTTTTGTCGTCAAGAAAGTCGCTGCGAAACGAAAAAAAATCATGCGCAGATAGTTCCTTCTGCAGAAAATTAACGACGGCATATTCCGGGGCCGTGCAAAGCTTTTCTCCGGCCAGGCAGTAAGCAGCATTCGCGCCCGCTTCTGGCGGAATCGTCCCGCTGAGCGCAGGCACATCGCGCTCATACATGTACCAGGTTTCGGTCGCCATGTGCACCGTCTTCGAGAACTTGTGATACCAAGTGGCGTCATACTGCTGCAGATTGTTGTAGGCATACTTGCCGTCATTGATTCCGTTGGCGCAAACGTAATAATTGTCGTTCACCGAAGTGGTCGTATAGCTCATGCAGGCCGTCCCGGAAGGCTTCGCATCCGAAGTCCAGGGAGCCACATCGTGGCCGGCAGTAATCCCGAGTTGCACCAGCCAGTGGTCGTCCAGCTTCATCGTCGCCATCAGACCTGTATCGGTGAACGGATCAATCGCATATAGTAGCGAGTGGCTGAAGATGTAGTTATTGGGCGCCAGCTGGGCCTCGATCCCCGGCACTGAAATGAATCGCCCCACCCTAAGATTCATTCCCTGCGCCACCTCCGGGACATAAACGTCCACATATTCGAGCGTAGGATCAAAGCCATATTGCCGATGATCGTTCACCCACTGGCTGTTCCCGTAGCCCTTCGCCGTCGTAAAGCGATAGTCCGTGCCATAGAGCGCGGTCAGGTGGTAGCCCCAGTCAACATGATCGCGCTGCACGGAGTCCGGCAAGCGCTCGGCATAGAGAACGATCTGGTTCATCTCCAAACGATTCGCGTAGACGTCGTTCGCCTCGGGCGCGTTGGTGTGGTCGGAGGTGCTGAAGTTCAGCGTGGGTTCGATCCATCCATAAATCTTCGTGCGGCTGTTCGCCCCGTTGATGGCCGTCATCAGCGGATAGCTGTTCGTGTCCGGCTCTCCGATCACGGGCGAACCGCCATACGACCAATCGGAGTTCGGAAACGGCGGAGAATCCAGCGGCGATGGAACTCCGCGCCGCGCCGGGGCCGGCGACGATGAAGCCGGCCCGAACCAATCCTGCCGGTAAAACTCCACCCAGCGGGCAAAGAAGCCCTTAGGGCTCGGCTGCGGAGCTTCAGGAAGTTGTTGTGCGGCCACTTGTCCAGGTTGTTGTCCAGCTTGTTGCGCGGCGCAAAGCTGACAACCCAAAAACACCACCGTCACAAACACAAAGAAAAAGAAGAGGAGCGCATCGCGACGGGAGGGACTCTTTGGGCGCATAGATTGCATGCTAAGAACGGGAAATGGCATGGCCCATCGAGTCTCTATCGAGAGGACGTGGAATCGCTGGCAACTGCACCCAGATCAGGGAAACGTCAAGGAACTACAAGAAAAGATTGGAGGCGCGGGTCGGAATCGAACCGACGCATAAAGGTTTTGCAGACCTCTCCCTTACCACTTGGGTACCGCGCCCCTGCCCATACGTTAGCGTTCCGGCCGGAAAAAGTCCATCGGCGGAGAGCAGGCTGGGAATATAAGGAATCTGGAGCGGGAGACGGGGGTCGAACCCGCGACATCGACCTTGGCAAGGTCGCGCTCTACCACTGAGCTACTCCCGCTCGTTTCCTCATTTTACAGCACTTACGCATTTGCTGACAATTCATGCGCCGTATGGCGCCCGACTAGGCCACATTAGTTGTTAGCTATCTTTTTCTTGCCCTTCTCAGCTGCCCCATGAATCGACTCTCCCACACTATTTATCAATCCAGAGGTAAACCGCTCGCTAGTCCCGGCGGTCAGACAAGCCACCAAAAGTACAAGAAACGGATGATTTAGGGAACGAAAAACCCCGAGCAGGAGATCGGCCTTGATGGCTAGCGCAACTAATAGCGCCCATGCCATTCCAACGAGAACCCTGACTTGGCCTTCGTATTGATGGATGCTACGCCCGGCGACTGGATCAAACGCTATGGCTTCGGTTCTGCTGGCTACCGAAATAAAAGCTCCGATACCACCTATGGCAGTACCACTAAGAACTTCAACAAGTTCCCGAAAGGGTCCGGCATAAACGCGACTTGAGATCCACAACAACAATGCCTCGGCAAGCAAGGCTGGCAGCGCAATCGTAGCAACTCCGCCAAGAAACCACCGTCTCGCGTTTTCAGCTCCTCGTGCCTTCAGATACACTTCTGCTTCGTCAAGAACGGCCTTTGCTTTTGCCTCGTTATGGTCTCCGAGAATGCGCGCTAAAGATTCCCCAAGCAGGCGCTCGAAGGGTTCTCGCTGCGATTTATCGAGAAGCTGAGTAATCGAAAGTGTCTCAAGCTGTCCTATTCTGTTTACAACGTCCTCGAAGCCTTTAGGCGTTCCCCCGTTAAACGTCCATTCGACATAAAAATCCTCGTCCAGATATACAAGATAGCTCCTGCTGCTATCGATTAGCGTGTGTATCTTCTTGTTAAGGGTAGGCTCAGTATCGCCTTCACAAAACGATGAGAAATCATCGACTTCTATGCCGGAGCCTCGGCCTACGGGTTGTACATTTTCCGATGGCACTTGAGATCTTTGACCACGTGGAGTATACAGGCATCCTGATTTTTTCTTGCGATTAGTTTCGCCGTTTCCCGACTATACCAACTCCACTTCAATCTTTTTGGCGGCCCGGTCCAGCTTCGCGATGCGAAAGCTGCGAACCTGCCCGGCGCGCGCGGGTTCTGCCTTGGGTGTCGCGCTCGAACCGCTCTTCCAGCGCGCCTGCAGCATCGAACTCAACGAAGAAAGGTCAGCTTTCGATTCCGTCGGCGTCTCGATTTTCTCTGGAGCCGCCACAGCCGGCGTCATTTTGCAGGTCGCGTGAATGCCTTCTCCCAACTCCACCCGCGCCTGACCACTGGATTTGTCCGTCGAGCCTTCGTCGATCATCCGCCCTGTAACCACGTCGCCCTCATTGTGCTCGGCGATGTATTCGTCGAGGCCAGTCGGAATGAGCTGCTTCATGCCCAGGCGCATTTGCCGCTTCTCGAGATCAATGGCGAGCACCTGCGCCTTGACCACTTGCCCGATGCGCAGCATGTCGTGCGGAGTGTTAATGCGTCTTTCGGCCGTGATGTCGCTGACGTGCACCATGCCTTCGATGCCTTCGGAAAGCTGCACGAATGCGCCAAACTTGGTCAGGTTGGTGACCGGCCCTTCGACGGCTGATCCAACTTGAAAACGCTGCGCAACTTCGGCCCAGGGGTCGCCCAATGCCTGCTTCAGGCCGAGCGAGAGGCGATGCTCCGCGGCGTTCACTTGCAGGATGACCACCTCAACGGTTTCGCCCGGCTTGACTACGTCGCTGGCCTTCCTGATCTTGCCCTTCGACCACGACATTTCTGAAATATGAATCAGTCCCTCAATGCCAGGATCGAGTTCCACGAACGCTCCGAACTCCATCAGCCGCGTGACCGTGCCGCGCACCCGCTCGCCGGCCTTGAATTTTTCCGCGACCGCGTCCCAGGGATGCGGTTGCAGTTGCTTCAACCCCACGGAAATACGCTTCTTATCGCCTTCCGACCCAACCTTAAGCACCTTCACTTCGACCGCCTGCCCCACCGTGAGCACATCCGCCGGCTTGTTGACGCGCCCCCAGGCGATGTCGCTCACGTGCAGCAGCGCATCCACGCCGTCGCCGCCCAGAGTAACGAAGGCGCCGTAATCAGTAAGGCTGCGCACCGTGCCGCTCACCGTCTCGCCTTCTTTGATCTGCGAATAGAATTTGTCCTTGGCAGAGCGTTCTTCTTCCTCCGCCACCGCGCGGCGATCGACCACCACATCCTCATCCGTGACGTCGAGCTTGATAATGCGGCAGCGAATCTCCTGCCCCACCAGCTTCTCCATGTCAGCCGCCTCGCGAACTCCGCTGCGCGAGGCCGGCATAAATGCCCGCACGCCCACATCGACGCTGAACCCGCCCTTGATCACGCCCGTCACCGTGCCTAGCACGGTCGTCTTGTCGGCAAACGCTTTTTCCAGAGCAGTCCAATCCATCGGCCGTTCGACTTTGAAACGCGACAGCTCGTAGTAGCCGTCCAGATCGCGCCCCTTCACCGTGACCAGAGCTTTGTCGCCTGGCTTCAGGGTCTCGCCTTGCAGCGCCGCCAGCGGCAGAATGCCTTCCGACTTGTATCCGATGTCAAAGAACACCGCTTCGGCGTTAACTGCAATCACCGTGGCCTGCAACTGCCTGCTGCCTTCCGTCTTGCGGGAATGGCTCTTCTGATACTGCGACAGAATGTCGCCGAACGATTCCGCGCTCTCGGCAACAGGTTGGGTTTCGGGAGTGTCAGGATTAGAAATCACTGGATTGGTCGTAAGAGGGTCAGCCATGAAAAGATTTAGAGCCTCATCGCGGGATAAGATTCACTTTAGGATATCACCGCAACCGCATACCCGGCTTTAGTGCCGCGCCCACTGCGGATCATCCTCCGGCTTGACGATCTCACCGTCGCGCATGTGGATGATGCGGTCGCCGTACTCTGCCGCCGCCGGATTGTGCGTGATCATCAGCACGGTCTGCCCCAGTTCCTGGTTCGATAGCCGCAGCATGCCGAGTACCACGTCGGAGTTCTTGGAATCCAGGTTGCCCGTCGGTTCGTCAGCCAGCACCACCGCCGGCTTGTTGATGAGAGCGCGCGCCAAAGCCACGCGCTGCTGCTCGCCTCCGGAAAGTTCAGACGGCCGATGCCGGAGTCGCTTGGTCAGCCCGAGCAGGTCGGTGATGCGATTGAAGTGCGCCGGATCGCCATTGCCGTTGCCGGAAATTTCCTGCGCCATCAGGATGTTCGAGCGCGCATCGAGCGTGGGCAGCAGATTGAACTTCTGAAACACAAAGCCAATCTTGCGCTTGCGCATGCGAGTGCGCTCCGCGTCAGAGAGCTTGGCCAGGTCGTCGCCGTCGAGCACCACGCTGCCGCCGTCGGCCCGCGTCAGCCCGCCCAACAGATAGAACAGAGTCGACTTTCCGCTGCCCGAAGGCCCCACCACGCTGACGAACTCGCCCTTCTGCACACTGAAGGAAATTCCGCGCAGCGCCTCGACCTCAATTTTGCCCACGTGATACGTCTTACGTAGGTCTTTTGCTTCGATGAATGCTGACCCCATGCCTGTTAAGAATCTTACACGAAGGCTCAGGGCGCGCGTGTACTAGCGCTGTGTCACTAATCAAACTGTCCGGGAGGAGTCCTTAGGCCGCGCCGACCTGGCGGGAGATTTGCGCAGGCCGCTGCAGCATGCGCTTGGGTCCGCGCTTGCGCACCAGCAGCAGCCGCACGCGCTCCAGCAGATCGACGGGCGCGTACATCCCCTTCGTGAGGAATACGTCCGCCTGCGAGTCGTGGTCGTAAATGCGAACCTTGCTCGAGATAAGAATCGCGGGAGTGTGCGGCGACGATTCTTTGATCTTGGCGATCAGTTGCGGACCGTCCAGTCCCGGCATCGCCATGTCGGCGATCACTAGGTCGACCCCGCCTTCCATAAAGCGCGCCAGCGCTTCTTGTCCGCGCGTGAAACTGACCACGCGGTAGCCGCGGGTTTCCAGCATGATTTTACGGTGGGAAAGAGACTGTTCGTTGTCATCTACACACAAGATCGTGCGCTTTGGTTTCATCAGCCTTCCGCAATCTGTCGGGCGCCGCCGCATCGGCGAGTCGCAAAACCAACAGAGGCTTTTCTCTATATGAAGAATGTCAGAGCGAGATGAATGCTAACGGTAAGCACGACGGCTGTAAAGTAGCGCCGATGCTAATGGGACTTTCTGGCCATTGATTATTTTTCGCGTCAGTGCGCGGCTGTGTTTTCCGCAGCTTGCGCAACCTGCGCTAGAGAAAAACTTCTCCGCGCATCACTTCGATGGCGTTGCCGCCAACGCGCACGTTAACTATCCGGTTATCGCCGCGGTCGTTTTGAGGATTGTTCTTGGGGTTGCTCGCGCTCGAGTACTGAACCGCCGCGCGCACAAAAATCCGGCTCGGCCGCCCCATTTCAATGCCCTGCTCAATCAGCACGCGCTCGTCAGGTTTGGCCACGCCATGCGCCACCATCCATGCCGCCGTACAGCCCGCCGCCGAACCCGTGGCCGGATCCTCGCCGTTGTAGAACATCATCCGGGCGTGCAAACGGGCCGCCGGATCGACCGTTTCACGCGCCACGAAATACAGAAATTTTCCGCCAGTTCTCTCCAGATACTCGTTAGCGCGATTCAAATCCACGCGCAAGTTCTGGATCACCGCCAGAGATTTCAGCGGAGTCACGGTATAAGCCAGACCCGTCGACACCGTCTCAATCGGCAGCGACGGATCGAAATCCTCCACGCGCAATCCGGTCGCCCGCGCTACCGCCTCACGGTCATGCTGCATTCCAAACACGGGATCGACTTGCGTCATCTCTCCGAACACCGCCCGGCCAGAATTGTTTTCCGATCCGGCGTCCTCAAATCTGGCATATTCAAATCGGGCACCTTCGAATCGAATCGGAACCCTGCCAACATTCAATTCGAGAACGATCTCTTCCGCCCCCGAATCCCCGCGCAATGCAAACGCCGTTCCCAGCGTGGGATGGCCCGCAAACGGCAACTCTTCCTGCACGGTGAAAATTCGCACCCGCACGCCGCGCTCGCGCTCAATCTCGGCATCGCGCGGCAGGATGAAAGTCGTCTCCGACAGATTCATCTCCTTCGCGATCGACTGCATCTCGTCGTCGCTCAGTCCGCGCCCGTCGAAAAATACCGCCAAAGAATTTCCTTCCAGCGCTTTGGAAGAAAACACATCCCACTGCGCCATGCTCAGCCGCCGCTTGTCATTCATAAACTCCTCGTGAGAAAGCCGCCAGACAATCCCTGCCAAAAAAGCCCGCGAGACAAACGATGAGAACTGCTACCGTCACGATGCAGAAAAGATTCTCCGCCGCTGCGGCATTGCCCAGTCTGCTTGTCATCCCGAGCAAGCGCTTTTTTGCGCAGCAAGGGATCTGGGCGAGCAGCGCGGTGCGTCGCGCAGCTTTTATTAAGTAAAGCCGCGACGCAATAATCGCGCGTTTGGCTCGCTTCCTTTTCAAACTGCCACTACCCGCTCGCAACATCGTTTGACAGCGGTCGCTGACGCGACCTATCCTAGCCGTATGGTTCGTAAGAGCATAGTTCGCCAGAGAATGATTAGTCCCTGTGCCGCCGACCTCATGGCCTGTTGTTGCCTGCCGTCGGCGTGTGGGTAGGGACCTCAGCCTTAATTTTCCCCAACCCACCCGTCGACAAACGGGTGGGTTTTGTATTTGGGCTTAAGTTCCTGATTCAAACGGAGCGAGGCTCGAATGTGAGACGATTCGAATACCCGAGTAATATGATAGACTTTTAGATAACTAAGGAGAAAAACATGACGACCGCGATCGAAACCGAAACCCACAGCGTTCCCCGCATCAACGACACCGCCCCCGACTTCACCGCCGAAACCACGCAAGGCACGATCCACTTCCACGACTGGATCGGCGACGGCTGGGCCATCCTATTTTCACACCCCAAAGACTTTACGCCCGTCTGCACCACCGAACTCGGCTACATGGCAAAGCTGCAACCGGAATTCGCCAAGCGCAACACCAAAATCATCGGCTTGAGCATCGATCCCGTCTCCAGCCACGGCAAGTGGGCAGTCGACATCGAAGAGACCCAGGGCGCGAAAGTGAACTATCCGATGATCGGCGACCCGCAACTCAAAATCGCCAAGCTCTACGGCATGCTCCCCGCCAGCGCCGGAGAAACCAGCGAAGGCCGCACCCCCGCCGATAACGCCACCGTGCGCACCGTCTTCGTCATCGGCCCCGACAAAAAGGTCAAGCTGCAGATCAGCTATCCCATGACCACGGGCCGTAACTTCGACGAAATCCTCCGCGTCATCGACTCCATGCAGCTCACCGCGAAACACAAAGTCGCAACCCCGGTGAACTGGAAGCCCGGCGACGACGTGATTATTACAGGCGCGGTTTCAAACGAAGAAGCGCAGCAGAAGTTCCCCGGCTTCAAGACGATTAAGCCCTACATGCGAGTCACAGCACAACCGAAGTAGCTAGACGCCGCGTACATCGCCAACAAAGGTCAGATCAGGAGCAGCGATCTGAATTGCGCGAAGTGGATTGGACGATCTGGATGAGGCGATCTGGACTGGGCCATTTGAAATTGGCCGATTTGAATTGGCCTATTTCGATAGGGCGATTTGGATAGGGAAGGGCACGGCTTCAGCCGTGCCGCCCAATGCCCGAACTGATGCGGGCTTTAGCCCCTGAGAGCCGCGAAACTATGTCTCTCGCGCGCATCCGTGGCATTATTGTTGACGTGCGGAAGCGCATGCGGTCCGGTGATCGTCCCGGTCTTCAAAACCGGCGGGCGGCAGGCAATCCTGTCACCGGTGGGTTCGACCCCCACTCGCTTCCGCCATACCTTAAAAACTTGCAAAGCATTAATCTGGATCGAGAGCTGATCCCACGAGCCCTTTGCAGAAGCGGGCACTTAGCCGGTCGAGCTCACATTCAGATATCCGTTCACCACCGCCTCGGTCAAGCTGAGGCTGGAAGCGATTTGCGAGACGGTCTGTCCCTGGTTATAGAGTTGATAGACCTGCTGTGCCTCCGTCAATTGCACCGTGTCCCCGGCGGCGTTCGCGGCCGGCTGCGGCTTCGCAGCAGGCGCTGAATACGCAGAAGCATTGGCACCCACGGACAACGTACTCTGGTTCAAGCTGGAGATGGACGAACTCATAAGCAGTCTCCTTTCCCCTCATACTTAAGAGGTCGGCACATCGGCCCGCCGCATGAGCCGATTTCCCTCCAAAGTTCAAATCGCCCACCCGCGCTGTCCCAAATCGGAAACATCGCCGAAAACGGAAAGCCGCTCATCGGCTCGACCCTCGTCCGCGAAAATTTTACGTCGAGTCCGCAACGCAGCCTCCGGCATCCAACCGGAGGTAAGCAGAAAAGTTAAGGAGGTAAGTTTATGTATGTTGTACTCGGAGCAAGCGGACACACCGGACATATCGTAGCGACCAACCTTCTTGCCGGCGGGCAGAAAGTTCGTGTCGTCAGCAGAAGCGCAGCCCATTTACAGACTCTCGCAGCCAAGGGCGCCGAGACGTTTGTCGCCGATGTCACCGATGCCGCGGCGGTCGCCAATGCGTTTCACCAGGCGGACTCGGCTTATGTAATGATTCCACCGAATCCCACCAGCAATGATCCACTCGGCTACTCGAGCCGCGTAGGCGACGCGATCGCCGCCGCCGTCGAAAAAGCCGAGACCAAGAATGTAGTCTCGCTCAGCAGCATCGGAGCCGACAAATCCAGTGGCACCGGCCCCGTCGCCGGCCTTTATCATCTCGAACAAAAACTCAACCAGATCAGCGGCGCGAATGTGCTCCACCTGCGCGCCGGCTACTTCATGGAAAACACGCTGCCGCAAGTGAATGCGATCCACCAGATGGGCGCCGTCGGCACCCCGCTGCGTGCGGATCTAAAACTGACCATGATCGCCACTCGCGACATCGGAGCCGCGGCGACCGAGGCTCTTTTGCATCCATCGGTCCACGGCAAACAAACCCGCGAACTGCTGGGACAACGCGACCTCACTTACAACGAAATCACGGCGATTATCGGCAAAGCGATCGCCAAGCCGGACCTCAAATACATGCAAGTCCCCGACGATCAGGCTCGGCCTGTGTTGGTTCAAATGGGAATGTCCGAGCCCTTCGCCCGCCTGCTCCTGGAGATGATCGGCGCCCTCAACTCCGGATACATGCGCGCCCTCGAACCCCGCGCATCCCAAAACACCACCCCAACCAGTTACGAAACTTTCGTAGCCGATTCCTTCGTCCCAGCCTATCAACAACAATCCGCCGCCTAACCAGATAGAAGTTCACCCGAATCGGGTGCAAATCGGGCGCCCCATTTCTCGCGCGGGACTTTATTAGTAAGCCGCGCGAGAAGTGGGGATTTTGATTTACCTCGACAGTCTCAGCCCCGCACCAGAGGATATCCCCCCTCCCCCCTCGATCTCTGGAATGATCTACTTAGCCACAAAATCGCGAACTAATCTATGGGGCTCAATCACTTACGGGCAAAATCTTGAGCCGCAAGGACTTAGCGTCTACGTCTGGGGTCTTCCTGCGCCACTAATCGAATATGCCGTGTTCAGAAATCTCAGTCAAGGTTGGATGAACATCGCGGAGGTGTGGAAAAGTCCTGGTGGGTCGTAATGTTGAACCTCTGCGCTAGGGAAAGCCAAAGGCCACGAGAGATGTGGAGTTCTGGTGCCCCACCGTCGGGAACCGTAGTAAGGGGAGACCTGATTTCTAATTTGCCCGTTCGGGGGGAGCTGGTCTCACGCAGAGTGCACGAATCAACCCGCTGAGATGAAGATTAAAGGACCAGCAGTTGCCAGCTTGAAAGCGATAATAATACATCCTCGAGGCATCGGTCTCGGGGGTTTCCCGAGTGTTCAGGGCGCAGCTCGGAAGGGATTCCGTCTTCCTTGTTTTGCTCCACGCGCAGCATGAATTAAGTTGGACACCTGATTTAACGAGGTTGTCCATCTTCTGGCCATTTTCTGCGCCATTGTACGCTTCACCGTGGTATGTGTAATCCCGCGGTGACTGCGATGGATCATATAGGGTAGCCAATTCGTCTATTTCCGGTAGCCGCCAACCCGGCTGCGCTTTAGCCATAGTGCTACAGAACGCCTCAGCTTCAATCCAATTCACGTTTCTGCCGTTGTCTGTTTCCGCCCAAATAAGAGGCGTTTGTGGATCTCTCCAACTCTTAATCAACGAGTGCACCTTGCTAGGTTTCGTTGGCTTAGAATCTCCCTCTTGGGTCGAGCTCTCGTTCGATGCCACCTCTATCGGTTGCGAGGGCATCGATGCCCTCAAAGGGATGCTGCCTTTCGTGATGCCGCAGGCAATATTAACTGGGAACTCTTTTTTCTCTACACTCTCGCTCATCGGCTCAATATTCAAATGCAGATTTCCCTCGTGAACGTCTTCAGATCTATAGTCCATTATGAAGTAGCCTGTGTCCCCGTTAGTGGATTGTGAGGAGGGACTGCCCTCGATCCAAACCTTCAGGCCACGGGCAGGCGAGTTGTTTGAGTACGTGACATTCGCCTCGATTATGCCGACGCAGTTAGGCGGACGGAGCTCAACATAGACTGCATATCCGGCCGTACAGAGAAATCCAACTACTGCGAGGATAGCGAGGGTGTCGCGGGCAACAGGCGAAAGGCTAGGGCTCAATAGTAAGAGCAGTGCAACAACCGCGGTAGTAAGAAGAAGCGCGACGGCTGCAGCGATAAGTCGAATGTCAAGGCGAAGCGACAGGCTGGCCCAGACGACGCCAACTAGACCTAGGTAGACGATAAGACCGATGAATTGCGGCAGGTGCGACGGGCTTATTTTCTCAGCGCCAAGCGTCAGAGCCTGTTTTAATAGATCGTTAAACTTCATCTCTACTGTAGGCTTTTCCATTTTCGGCAAGATTAGAGCATAAACTCCTTCCATTGCGCTAGTACAAACAAGAAAAGTAGCTGCCCCGCTTACGGTTCAGATTTTGGTGGGTCAGGAAACTGCTCGGGAAATATCCTTATTTTTAGCTTCTCGGCGTTCGCGGGCAGATAGGTCTCGCGACCCCAGCTGTCGGGGGGAACCAATTTGTAGGTAAACGCTGGTTCAAAAAAAGATGAGGCCGTAACCCGCTTCACATATACGTGGGGACATTCCTCATAGATGTCGCCCTCTGGGTCGATGTCGATTATGTTCTCGTATTTAACGAGCCCCACAATCTCGAAGAATACCTGCTTTTCCTTATCGAGATTCTGCCAAAAGTAGTGAACGGAATAGCCATTAGTGCTCTCGTCCTCGTCATTCCAGGAATCACGCGGCCTTACATCGCCCTTTCTTGTGAAGTCCCATGCCTTCAAATTAGCCCTTCCCTTGGGCGGTAGATACTCGACATCTCGGTACGCAAAATATTTCTTGATTAGCACCTGAATCCCATCGTGCTCGTGCCCAACGAAGTAGAACTTCTTCCACGCCGGGTTCTTGCGAAATTCAGGAATCTCGCCGGTCCAAGGGTAATGAGTGTCATCAATGTCTCTGATCAGGATTTCGGTGAAATTCCTCTGGTTAATGGCTCCCAGGTGCTTAATCGCCTTCCGCTTTATCGCCAAAATGCTCCGCAGCGCACTCCTTTGACTGCGCTTTTGGATCTGCAGGGAGATTCCGAAATAGGCGTATAGCAAGTGATCGTTCTTCGGCTGGTAAAGCACGTCTTCCAAATCTGCTTTGCCCCAGAGGTAGAATTCGCGAACACCTTTCTGCCGGAGTTCATCCCTGAAAACGTCCCTGGCTTTCTTGGAAAAATCTGCGGGTGCGGCAAAGATGAGTCCGTAGGGGACGGTCGCCCCTTCGGGAATCATCTGATCTACGTATCCTGCAATTTTCGCTGGAGAGATGGACCGCTCTCTCTTACACTGGATTTGCCAGAGCCTTTCCTCGCCTCCACGTTCGCCCCCCGCGTCGCTCTCCTCGTCGTCCTCAACCGGAGAAACAGGTCCCTCGACGACCTCCAATCCGCGCGCATCATAGCCGTCATCCGATCCCAGCCTGCCGGTCGGCTCCAATAATGCCCAGTTTCTAAAGTCGTAAACGAGCTGCCGAACGAGGTCTTCGAACCGATGCGGCTCCAGATCCTCAAAGTGGAGTGGGTTTATCGTCTTGGAAGTCTTGACCTTGCTGGCCATTGCGGCTTTCGACTCTTCAGCACATTCAAGCACAAAAGGAAAAGGCCGTCGAGATTTCTCTCAACGGCCTTTATTTATGCCGGCAACGACCTACTCTCCCACACACTTTCGCGTGCAGTACAATCGGCCCGGCGGGGCTTAACTTCCGTGTTCGGGATGGGAACGGGTGGATCCCCCGCGGTATGATTACCGACAACTCGAAGCAGCTTTTAGCTATTAGCTCTTGGCTTTTAGCTTTGCCGTGCTGGATGAGGAGCTACCGCTCCACTCATCGGCTCGACTGGCTGCAAACTTGGATTGTAAAAGATCATGAGCACGATCTCTCACAACTGAATAGATTGGGTGTGGCTTACTTTCATGTTTGTTAACTTTCCGATTTCTGCCACATCATTACTTCGGCTTTTCGTCGGCGCACAGTTGTCAGCGTCTTTCTTTCTCTTCGCCCAATTTCTGGCGGATGAGAGAAACTCGCTTAGCCGCAGCTCAGATTCTAGCTGATGGCTGAAAGCTGAGTGCTGACAGCTGTTTTCTGCACCGAGTAAATTTTATGGTCAAGCCGAACGGGCGATTAGTACTGGTAAGCTACACGCATTACTGCGCTTCCACCTCCAGCCTATCAACCAGGTAGTCTTCCTGGGCCCTTCTTATCCCTTACGGGTTGGGAGATCTCATCTTGAGGAGTGCTTCCCGCTTATATGCATTCAGCGGTTATCACAACCGAACTTCGCTACCGAGCGGTGCCATTGGCATGACAGCTCG
>Ga0210395_10000047_pt1 | contig 128979 bp, 119 predicted proteins | sample IncBWH4OmetaG_FD_150861 | JGI IMG/M metagenome (GOLD analysis project Ga0210395, IMG submission 150861) | Forest soil microbial communities from Barre Woods Harvard Forest LTER site, Petersham, Massachusetts, United States - Inc-BW-H-4-O ...
TCAGGCGAGCGCGCCCGCAGCGGCGGGTCGGCGCAAGCCGATCTCTCCGTGGCGCGCCCCGCACCCGCTGGTGCGGACATGAAACACTGCGTCTGTCGGCGTTCCGCTTCCTTCGATTGTTTCTTTCTTTCTTCCTTCGTCATTGCCGGGCATAGCCGTTCGAAGAACGGCGTCACTTCGTTCGCCTCTGACCCGGCAATCCATGCGGCAGCAAGGCGCGATCAAACCTTCCGGTCGGCTTCTGCAAGCCGCACGTCAGCATGGACCACCGGGTCAAGCCCGGTGGTGACGAGGAGAGTGCGCACGGGCGCGCGCATCGCGTCGCGGCAACGCCTTCGCATTGCTCGCTCATAGGCATTTTCCTATGGTGTTGATCGTAGCTGGGGACAGTGCGATGGCGGAAGAACCAAAGCGCCGCGAAGTCAAAATTCGCGTGCATGACGGCGTCGAGATCGCGGTGGCGCTCTATATGCCGGACGGCGATGGGCCGTTTCCCGTCGTGCTCGGAGCGGCGCCTTACCGCTACGACAACAACTCGCTGCCGGCGTCGCCGCAATTTCTGTGGCGCGAGACCGGGCCGATCAGCCTCTACGTCGCGCGCGGCTACGTCTATGCCCATATGGATGCGCGCGGCTGCGGCAAATCCGGCGGCGAATTCCGCTTTCTCGACCGTAACGAGCAGAAGGATCTCTACGACGTCGTCGAATGGCTCGGCCGCCAGCCGTGGTCGAGCGGCAAGGTCGGCGGCATCGGCCAATCCTATTTCTGCATGCTGCAATGGTGGATGGCGATCCAGCGGCCGCCGTCGCTTGCCTGCATTGCCGCGTTCGACGGGCTGAACGATCCATACCGCGCTTCGGTCTATCAGGGCGGCATGCTCAGCGACTTTTTCGGCAGCTATTGGTGGAACCAGAACCGCATCATCAACCGCCATTCCGCCAACGGCGAATTTCCGCGCGAGCAGCCTTACGATCTCAATCTGCATCTGCAGCAGCATCCGACCTATGACGAGTTCTGGCGCGAGCGCTGCGCCGCCGAGCACCTGCATCAGATCGAAGTGCCGCTCTATTCGGTCGGCGTCTGGGGCAAGGTCGATCTGCACACCCGCGGCAATATCGATGGCTTTCGCCGCGCCGGCGGGCCGAAGAAGCTGAAAATGATCGGGCCGGTGAACGCCTTCGTCGCCAACCGCGAGTTCAACAGCCCGGAACTGCACGAAAAGCTGTTGCTGCCGTTCTACGATCATTATCTCAAAGGGCTGAAGACGGATTATCCGGAGCGGCCCGAGGTCGAATATTTCGTGCGTGGCGCTGACGCGGTGCGTACCTCGCCGGCCTGGCCGCCGTCGGGCGTGCGTTATGTCTCCTAGAGTTTGAATGCGGAGAAAACCGGCAGCGTGACGTCGCTCAATGATGGCGGGCTCACGCGCGAGACGCCGGCCGGCGACAAGCAAACGTCCTACGCTTATCCCAATCCAGGCTGGATGATCGGCGTCGTCGGCTTCGGCCCGAACAATCAGCCCGATCCGGTGCGCCGCGTGCTGACCTTCACCACCGCGCCGCTCGAACAGGATTTGGAGATCGCGGGGCCGATCAAGCTCGTGCTCTATGCGTCATCGACGCGCGACGACATGGATTTTTTCGTCAAGCTGTCCGAGCAGATGCCGCAAGAGGCGCAGGAGCGCGGCAAGGGCCTCAATCCGACATCGTTTTGCATCACCAAGGGCTGGCTGCGCGCCTCGCACCGCGCGCTCGATGCGACGAAGTCGACCGAGATGGAGCCTTATCACACGCACACCGATCCAAGCCCGATCGAGCCCGGAAAAATTTATCGCTTCGACATCAGCATCGAGCCGATGGCGCATCGGTTCAAGACCGGCAACCGGCTGCGGCTTGAAATCGTCAACGGCGATTCCGTCGTCACCGATGTGCTGTGGTCGCATTATTACGCGCCGGACAAGATCGGGACCGATACGATTTATCACGCGGCGGAATATCCGTCGGCGCTGACGCTGCCGGTGATGGAAGGGGCGTAGGTTCAGCGCGATCTTAGAGCTTCTCGGCGAGAAAACGCAGCAGCCGCGGCGCCAGGAAGGCGCCATAGCTATGCGGCTCGTCGATCGGATCGTTCATCCAATAATGCGGCGCGCCGTGGACGATGCAGGGGCGGACGAAGAAATTGGCCTGTTTGAGTGCAAGCGTAAACGGATCGGTCTGCACTTTGCGATCGACCAGATCGTCCTCCGTGCCGGTGACCAGCAGCACGCCGATGCCGTTATTGGCGAAGGTCGCATAGCTGATCGGCGAGGCGTCGAAATAGGCTTGCCGGTTCTCCATCGGCGGCAGGCCCATGAATTTCTGAATATTGTTCTCGCGGCCGCCTTGGATCTGATAGTTCGTCCACATCGCGGTGACGTCATAGATGCCGTAAACGCCGACCAGCGCCTTCACCGCGGCATCAGTCGCGGCAAAAGGATCGCTCGGATAGGCACCGAGGAATTTCTTGCCGCTGAGTGCCGCGAGCGCCGCAAGATGAGCGCCGGCCGAGGCGCCGATGAGGCCGATGCGCTGCGGATCGATGCCGAAACCGCCGGCCTTGCCGCGCAGGAATTGCACGCCGGCGAGCACGTCTTGCACCGCCTCGGGAAAGGTCTTGGTCTTTCCGGCAAGGCGATAAGAGATCGAAAAAACCGCGATGCCGCGGGCGGCGAGATAGGGCCCCCAATATTGGAAGGCGCTGCGCGCGCCTTGCACCCAGCCGCCGCCATGCACCGCGACCAGCGCCGGCACAGCTTTCGGGTTGTTCGGCAGGTAAAGGTCGCCCTGCAGCTCGACGCCGTCATGATTGGCATAGGCGACGCCGCTGTACATGGTTGTGCCGGCCGTTTGGGCGTCGCTCATTGCATGGCTCCGTTCTTTCCGCGCGATAGCAAATTGGATGTCACGTGGTAGAACAAGATGCCGGATTTGAGAAGGCCGCTGCAAGCATGATCCCTAAAAGCGGATGCCGGTTTTCGGAAAAGATCATGCTCAAATGAGAAGACGGTCGGGTATCGGGAAAAGTCATTGCGCCAAGACGCGCAAGGAAATTGGGAGGCGAAATGTCGCTTGCGGCGGAGAGCGCACCGGATGGGCTTGTGGTTGATGGTGCGCGCATCGATCTCTTTGAACGCGGCAGCGGGAAGCCGTTGCTATTCCTTCACGCCGAAAACGGCATTGAGCCGTCGCGCGCAGTCATCGGCGAATTGGCCAAGCACGCGCATGTCATCGCGCCGACGCATCCGGGCTTCGGCGGCTCGGAATTGCCCAAAGGCATGCGCTCGGTCGACGATCTGTCTTATTTCTATCTCGATCTCCTCGACCAGCTCGATCTGTCCGATCTCATTGTTGTCGGCGTCGGTTTCGGCGCCTGGATCGCGGCCGAGATCGCAGTGAAATCGACGGCGCGCATGGCGCGCCTCGTCATGGCCAATGCCGTCGGCATCAAAGTCGGCGACCGCGAGACGCGCGACATCGCCGACATTTTCGCCGTGACCGAGCCGGACTATCTGGCGATGGTCTATTGCGATCCCGCCGTCGGACGGCGCGATTACAAGACGCTGCCGGATGCCGAAGTGCTGGCCGCGGCCCGCGCGCGCGAGGCGACCGCGCGCTTTGCCTGGAATCCTTATTTCCACAATCCGCGGCTCAAAAGCCGGCTGCACCGCATCCGCATCCCGACATTATTCTTGTGGGGCACGCATGACCGCATGCTCAGCGAGGCTTACGGCCGCGCCTATTGCGCGATGATCCCGGGCGCGCGGTTCGAGACGATCGAGCGCGCCGGGCATTTCCCGCACGAGGAACAGCCGCAAGTTTTCACCGAAAAAGTTTTTGCCTTTGCCGGAAAATCTCAGGAGCGCGTGGCATGAGAGTCTATCAGTTCAGCGAACAGGCCTATTACCCGGCCTGGAACGATCATGAGGGCTCGCTCCGCATCACTCTGCCGAACCGCAAGTGTGATCCGCGCGTCGCCGCCGATCTGTTTCATCGCTATTACGACGAATACCAGGCCGCCGACGATCTCGGTCTCGATATCATGCTCAACGAGCATCATCAGACCGCGACCTGCATGTCCTCGACGGTCGCGGTCGGGCTTGCGATCCTGGCGCGGACCACGAAACAAGCGCGGCTTCTGGTGCTCGGCTATCCGATCGGGCACCGGCCCGATCCGCTGCGTGTCGCCGAAGAGCTCTCGGCCATCGACGTGATCTCGCGCGGCCGGCTCGATATGGGCTTCATCAAGGGCATCCCTTACGAAGTCGCGGCGTCGAACCAGAATCCGGTTTATCTGATGGACCGTTTCTGGGAGGCGCATGATTTCATCATCAAGGCGATGACGTCGCATGACGGCACTTTCAACTGGGAAGGCGAGTATTTTCACTATCGGCAGGTGAATATCTGGCCGCGCGTCTGGCAGGAGCCGCATCCTCCGGTCTGGTCGACGACCGGCAGCCCGACGCAGGCCCGCGTGCTTGGCGAGCGCGGCTATGTCATGGCTACCCTCGGCACCGGTTTCGGCACGCGCAAGATCTACGACGCCTATCGCAAGAGCTATGTCGGCAAATACGGCAAGGCGCCCGGCGCCGACCGCTTCGCCTATCTCGGCCTGGTCGCGGTGGCGAACGATCGCGAGGAGGCGCGCAAGCGCGGCGAGCTCATCGCCGGCTATCTGCGCACCAGCCCGATCGTCTATCCGCCGTTCCGCAATCCGCCGGGCTATATGCCGGCCGAGGACAATGCCCGCATATTACGCGGCGAAAGTCCGCCACGGACTTACACCAAAGCCGGCCGCGTCGTCTCGATGCAGACCGCACCGATCGACGATCTGATCGATGCCGGCGTTCTGTTCTGCGGCACGCCGGACGATGTCTATGAGCAGCTCACCGCCTTCTGCGAACATTGCGGCGGCATGGGCAACCTGTTGATGATGGGGCAGGCGGGCTTCCTCACCCACGAACAGACCATCGACAATTTCGAACTGTTCGCCCGCGAGGTTTATCCGCGGCTCAAAGCCTATCAGCAGCCCGACGCCGAAGCCGCTGCGGCGGCCGTGGCCGCATAGAAAGACGAAGCTTTTAGCGGCTGTAAGCTATTGTCAGGACTTACGAATAAAACGATATGTTCAAAAATTGGGAATAATATTGATTCTGGTACATATCTCGTTCAATGATCGCGGCGGCACGCGCACGGAGTCCGCTCGATGTTGGGCTATGAACGTCTGAACGGAACGGCAATGTGCGCGTTTGTGCCGGTAATCGCTGCGCCAATATCGGGTAGGGTGTTCATCTCATGACCACGCGTATCACCATCCGCAAGCCGGACGACTGGCATCTGCACGTTCGCGACGGCGAAATGCTCAAAGCGGTGATGCCGTTCACCGCGAAGAATTTCGGCCGCGCGATTTTGATGCCGAACCTAGTGCCGCCGGTGCGCACCACCGCCGACGGCACGGCCTATCGCGAGCGCGTGATGGCGGCAGTGCCGTCCGGCTCGAAGTTCAGGCCGCTGATCACCTGTTATCTCACCGACGATACCGATCCGGACGATGTCGAGCGCGGCTTTCGCGACGGGCTGTTCACCGGCGTGAAGCTCTATCCGGCGCATGCGACGACGAATTCGGCATTCGGCGTCACCGATTATAACAAGGTCATGCCCGTGCTCGCGCGCATGGAACAGATCGGCATGCCATTTCTGATGCACGGCGAATTTGTCGCGCCCGACGTCGATATTTTCGACCGCGAGAAAGTGTTCATCGATCGGTTGCTGTCGAAATGGACCAAGCAGTTCCCCGGATTGCGCATGATCCTCGAACATCTGTCGTCAAAAGACGGCGTCGATTTCGTCAAAAGCGCGGCGCCGCAGGTCGGCGGCACGATCACACCCTACCATATGATGCTCAACCGTAACGATTGGCTCGGCCACGGCCTCAAGCCTTATATGTATGTGATGCCGGTGATCAAAACCGAGAGCGATCGCTTGGCGCTGCGTAAAGCCGCAACGTCCGGTGAAGCCTGCTATTTCCTCGGCACCGATTCCGCGCCGCATCCCTATGCGAAGAAAGTTTCGACCAGCGGCATTCCCGGTATGTTCAACGCGCCGGTCGCGATCGAGACCTATGCGCAGGTCTTCGAGGAGGAGAACGCCCTCGACAAGCTCGAGGCCTTCGCCTCGCTCAATGGGCCGGCGCATTATCGCCTGCCACCCAACGACGAGACGATCACGCTGGAAAAAATCTCGTGGACCGCGCCCGAAGAGGTGAAGGTCGCCGGTCCCGACGAGCGCGCCTTGATCTATCGTGGCGGCGAGACCATCAGTTGGAAGGTGGTCAATTAGCCCTTCGGAGACGATGATGAGCGGCTTTCCCAGCAAAGAAGTGATGGCGGAACTGACGGCAAAGATGCTGCTCGAGGTCGATGCCGTCCGCTTCATGACCGACAAGCCGTTCATCTATACGTCAGGCTGGGCGAGCCCGGTCTATACCGATTGTCGGCGCTTGATCTCGTTTCCGCGCGTGCGGCAGACGCTGATCGATTTCGGCGCGGCGACAATCATGCGCGATGCCGGTTTCGAGCAGTTCGATGCGGTCGCCGGCGGGGAAACCGCGGGCATTCCGTTCGCGGCCTGGATGGCCGACAAGCTCATGCTGCCGATGCAATATGTGCGCAAGAAGCCGAAGGGCTTCGGCCGTAATGCCCAGATCGAAGGCCACCTCAAGGCGGGCGACCGTGTGCTGTTGGTCGAGGACATGACTACCGACGGCCGCAGCAAGGTCAATTTCTGTCAGGCGCTGCGCGAGGCCGGCGCCGTGGTCGAGCATGTCTTCGTGTTCTTCTTCTACGACATCTTTCCCGAGGGCAAAAAGATCCTCGGGGATCTGGGCGTCACCCTGCATTCGCTCGCCACCTGGTGGGATGTTCTGGAAGTGGCCAAGAAGAGCGGCAAGTTCGACAAGGACAGGCTCAAAGAAGTCGAGAAGTTCATGAAAGATCCCGCCGGCTGGTCGAAGGCGCATGGCGGCGCCGCGCAGGCGGCGGAGTGACAAAAGGCGCGGGCTGACATGGACGCCAAGCTCGATCGCCCGCTCAACGAATTGTCCGCGATTGAAATCGCCAAAACGATCGCAGCCGGCGAGACGACTTGCGAAGCGGTGACGCGCGATTGCATTACCCGTATCGCGGCGCGCGATGGCGTCGTCAAGGCGTTAGTGAATTTCGATCCCGAGCTGGCGTTGGCCCAGGCCCGCGCGCTCGATCGCGGCCCGCGCCGCGGCCCGCTGCACGGCGTGCCGATCGGCTTGAAGGATACGATCGACACATTCGACATGCCGACCGAGCTGGGTTCGCCGATCTATCGCGGCAATCGGCCACGCGCGGACGCATCCTGCGTTGCGCTGTTGCGCCGCGCCGGCGCGGTGATCCTCGGCAAGACTGCGACCTGCGAATTCGCCGGCAGCGCACCGCCGCAAACCACAAATCCCCATAATGCCGCGCATACGCCGGGCGGCTCGTCGAGCGGTTCGGCCGCGGCAGTCGGCGATCGCATGCTACCGGCGGCGCTCGGCACGCAGACCGGCGGCTCGGTGCTGCGGCCGTCGTCGTTTTGCGGGATCTTCGGCTACAAGCCGACCTACAACATGATCAACAAAGAAGGCGTGTGGCCGGCCGCGGACTCGATCGATACGGTCGGCTGGCTTGCCGGATCGCTCGAAGACATCGATCTGCTCACGGCGGTGCTGCGCATGCAGGCGTCACAGCCGCCACAAGCCTTGAATAGCGCGCCGCGGATCGGCGTGTGGCGCACTGATTTGTGGGACACCGCGCAGGATGAAACCAAGGCCGCTATCGAGGATGCTGCCGCCCGCTTGAGCAAGGCTGGCGCTGAAGTGCGCGATGCTGCCATGCCGGACGCGTTCTTGGGCTTGCACGTCATCGCGCGCTCGACGATCAGTTTCTATGAGCGCGCAGCGTGCATGGCGTATTTCTGGGATCATCAGCGCGAGCAGCTCTCGCCGCAAATGCAGCGCTATATCGAGAACGGTCATAAGATTCCGCGTGAAGATTACCTCGCAGGCCTGCGCCGGCTTGAAGAGTGCCGCGCATTGTTGGCGTCAGTCTTCGAACAATTCGACGTGCTGCTCGTGCCCTGCGTTCAAGGCGAAGCGCCAAAGGGCCTCGCCGCGACGGGCGATCCCAGCCTCCAGGCGATATGGACGGCGCTGCACACGCCGTCGCTGACGCTGCCGACCCATCGCGGGCCGAACAATCTGCCGGTCGGCGTTCAATTGGTCGGCCAGCGTTATGACGACGATCGGTTGCTCGCCTGTGCGCGCTGGATTTGGGGAAAGATCGGCGCGCCTGAATTGGTCGGCGTGAGCAGGGCGCACTGAGGACCTGCGCCATAGCAACCTGCGCCATCAGGTATCATTCTTGCATAGGCGCCGGTGTGTACAGTGATTGACTAGCGAGGACGAGATGCGATCCCCCGCCATTATTTGTAGAGCAGCCGGTATTCTCGCGCTTGTGTTGAGCGCCGGCATGGCCGTCGCCGACAATGTCGAGGACTTTTACAAAGGTCTCAACATGCCGCTGATCATCGGCTACAGCGCCGGCGGCGGCTACGACATCTATGCGCGGATGCTGGCGCGCTATTTCGGCGGTCACATTCCGGGCACTCCGACCATGGTGCCGCAGCAGATGGAGGGCGCCGGCAGCCTGCGCTCGGCCAATTACATTTTTTCTGCCGCGCCCAAGAACGGCTCGGTGATCGGGACTTTCTCGCGCAGCATGGGCATTTCGCCGCTGCTCGACAAAGCCGCGTTTGACAGCCGCAAGTTCACTTGGCTCGGCAGCATCACCGATGACAATACGGTCTGCCTCACCTGGAACACGTCACCGGTCAAAACGTGGTCGGATTTCGTGAGCAAGCTGTCGAAGTTCGGCGGCGAAGGTCCCGGCGCGGATCCGGACATTTGGGCGCAGGCTTATAAGAATGTGCTGGGCGCCAAGGATCAGCTGGTCAGCGGCTATCCGGGAACAAACGACATCGTGCTGGCCATGCAGCGCGGCGAAGTCGATGGCCTATGCGGCATATCCTGGAGCACGATCAATGCCGCGCATCCGGATTGGATGCCCAATCATCTGGTCAATATTCTCGTCCAGGCGCCCATCAGCAAAGCGGATGAGATTCCCGGCGTGCCGCGCGCGACCGATCTCGCGACCGATGCCGAACAATCGCAGATCCTCAAAGTTCTGATGGCGAGCCAAGGCATGGCGCGGCCTTTTGTAGCACCACCGGATATTCCAGCAGACCGCAAGGCGACGCTGGTCGCCGCCTTCGATGCAACCGTGGCCGATCCCGCTTTCCTCGCCGAAGCGCAGAAACTTGCCTTGGACGTGCGGCCGGTGAGCGGTGCGACCATCGATAAGATACTCGCGGACGTCTACACCACGCCGAAAGACGTGCTGGCGAAAACCGTCAAGGCGATCGCCAACGAGTGATCTGCCGCCCGACGCGATCGGACCTCGCGGCGGCGGCCCCAAGCCGGCGCGGTACAAACGTTTTGACGCGCGGTTGCGCGCGGGCCAAACTGCGGGCGCTGCGGGCCGACAGAGGATGTGCGATATGACGGGTGTTAAGTCCAAGACAGGCATCTTGAGAGGCATTTGGCGCCGGAGATCGTGCGCTGCTGCCTTGTTCACCGCCGTTTTCTTCGCGGCCTTGTCTGCCTTTGCGACACCGTCGCGGGCCGAGGATTTTCCATCGCGGCCGATCCACCTGATCATCCCTTACGGGCCGGGCGGCATCGTCGATTTCACCGGCCGCCAGCTCGCGCAGAAGATGAGCGAGAATCTCGGCCAGCCCGTCGTGGCCGACAATCGGCCGGGCGCCGGCGGCATCGTCGGCATCGATTTCGTCGCGCATTCGGACCCCGACGGTTACAACGTGGTGCTGATGGATCCGGCGATCGTCATCAATCCGACATTGCAGAAATCGCTGCCCTACGACATTTTCAAGGATCTGGTCACGGTTTCGCGCGTCAGTTCGTCGCCGGAGGTTCTGGTCGTTGCGCCACAGCTTGGTCTGAAATCCTACGCGGATCTTGTCGCATACGGCAAAGCCAATCCCGGCAAGCTCAATTATGCCTCGGCGGGCATCGGCACCGCGCCGCATCTCGCCGCCGCGATGTGGGCTTCAGGGACCGGCATCCAAGCCGTGCATGTCCCTTATAAGGGGATTGGCGGCTCATTCACCGATATGATGGACAACAAGGTCCAGATGGCGTTTTCCAGCATTCCCGGTGCGCTGCCTTTCACCGGCGACAATCGCGTTCAGCCACTGGCGACGACCGGCTCGAAGCGTTCTGCGGTGTATCCCGATTTGCCGACCGTGGCTGAATCCGGTCTGCCGGGATATGATGTCGACGTGTGGATGACGCTTTACGGCAGGGCCGGCATGCCGCCGGATGTGCTTGCCAAGCTCAACGCCTCCGTCAAAAAGGCGTTGCAGGATCCTGAACTCGTGGCGGCCTTCGCCAAGTTCGGTCTCTCGCCGGTGGCAACGAGCATTCCGGACAGCGCGGCTTTCACCAAATCGGAATACGAAAAGTGGAAGAAGGTCATCGAGGACGACCACATCTCGCTTGATTGAGCGTCGTCACCGCGACTCTGGACGGCGGCTTCCCGTCCTTCAAGCTGCTGTCCTTCAAACTCTCGTCCTCAAGGCGTGACGTGCCAAACATGACAAACCCTTGGCCGACGGAATTGCGCCTGCGCAAGGATCGCAGGGCTCTTACGGTCACTTTCGACGGCGGCGAGAGCTTCGATCTGGCCGCGGAATATTTGCGCGTGCGCAGCCCGAGCGCCGAGGTCCAAGGCCACTCGCCGAGCGAGCGGCGCACCGTATCGGGCAAGCAAGATGTGCAAATTCTGGAATTGCTCCCGGTCGGCAATTACGCGGTACGGCTGGTGTTCGACGACATGCACTCGACCGGGATTTTCAGCTGGGAGTATCTGTTCGAGCTCGGCCGCAACCGCGAGAAGTATTGGAGCGACTATCTCGGCGAGCTTAAAGAGAAAAGCCTCTCGCGCGAGACCGCACGCTAGCCTTCGCATTCGGCACAGTCGCGCGAGATTGTCGGCGTTATTGCCGAGAATCTTTCCAGCTTACTTAACACCTCGCTGCAGCACCGCCCGTAGAGTGGCATCGGCACGTTGGATGGCGCGGGCGTCGGCGTATTCGACATCGGGCCGCGCAGGCGGGCGATTGCAGTGAGAGGACTTCCTCATGAACATGCGCAATCTGCTTTCGGAATTCCTGACCGATGAACGCGGCGCACGCACCATCGAATATGGGCTGCTCGCGGTCGGCATATTGGTCGCAATCATTGCAACGGCGGCGGCGCTCGGGACCGGTCTCGACGCGGCGCCGCAAAATCTCCCGATCCGGCCGCATTAGCTGCGCCGGCATCTATCAGCGAGCATCCCATCAGCGAGCCGCTTGGCACGAGCCCGCCTATCAACGATCGGTCAACTTCGATCCGGCAAGATCGAGACAGTGTCGGGGTGGGGCGTTGATGGGGTACCTACCGGCATTAGAGCGGCCTTGGCCTGTCTCCCTCGGGGCTGAGGCCGCTCGCATTTTCTGATGATTTCCTCGCGACATCAATGTCTTGAGAAGCCGGCCAGCGGCTGCTGCGCTGGTGCTTCACGCTTTTGCGAAGACGACGAGGCGCCAACATTCGGCGTCGCTATCGCGAAAACTTCAGCCATCGCCGCGACGCGCCTGTACCGTCGGTCGCGCTGCCATCTGCAAGTATGGTTGACGGAGCGTTCGTGCGCGCATTTGCGCGACTTCGCGAAATCTGTGCCTGCCGCCCCCGGCCCGGATCATGCTCTTGAAAGTTGCTTATGCGCGCCGCGAACGTGCTAGGATTGTCTTCGAGCAGCCGACAACAAAGCTGCCGTTAGAGGGAGGAGTACGATGAAGTTGCGTTTGTTAACCGCACTTGCGCTCGCGGCCGGCCTGTTCGCCGCCGGCGCTGCGACTGCACAGCAGGCGGCGCCTGCAGCCGCGCCCACAGCTCCGCCGGATCTGAACGCCATCCCGGACAAGATGCCGTTCAATCTTCCGTTCGGCGCGCCGATTTCGGCCGACCGCGCGCAGTCGGTCATTACCGCAGCGACCGCCGAAGCAACCAAGCGCGGCTGGCCCGAGGTCTTTGCCGTGGTCGATAACCACGGCGATCTCGTCGCGTTTTCGCGCATGGACGGCGCGCAGCTCGCATCGATCGCCATTGCCCAGCACAAGGCTCGCACCGCGGCGAGATTTCGCCGTCCGACGCGCGCCCTCGAGGATGCAGTGCAGAAATTCGGCTTCAATTACATCTTGACGCTCGATGACGTGACCGCCTCGCGCGGCGGTGTTCCTCTGGTCGAGGACGGCAAAATCATCGGCGCGGTCGGCTGTTCCGGCGGCACCGGGTCGCAGGACGAGGCCCTCTGCTTGGCCGCGGCCGCCACGATCAACAAGACCCAATAAGGCTTTGCCGCCGTTTTACGGCGCGGCAGTCGTTTGGAGGGCGGCAGCAATGCCGCCCTCTTTACGTCATAGAATCGGATATGAAAGGCGCGGCAGGGTTCCTGAAACCATCCGAGTCTGAAGCGAATGGGGATCGGTCTCATCGATCGTGGTTCGACGTGCTTGCTCGCCGGCCTGCTGCTGGCGGGGGCTTTGCTTGGCGTCGGATCGGCGTCCGGCCAAAGCGATCCAATAATAGGAGCACCAGGCAATGTCGCGGCGGCGATGGAGCAATATCGGCGCGCGCTCGATGCTTATAACGCCGCGCACGACAAATACATTGCCGTGGCCAATGCTTACTGGTCGTCGATTACGGAAAAGCGGAAATCGCGCAACGCCAAGCGAGCAGCCGGTGAAGCGCTTGCGCTCGACGACTATGTGCTCGATCAGCCGCCGGTCTATACCGGCCCGCCAAGGCCGCGTAATCCGTTAAAGCCGGAAGCGCCGGGGCACCGCGTTCCAGTCCCCGTCGTTGCCGATTTTGTCGCCGCCGCGCAAAAACAATTCAATTTCGTGCCGCGGATGCCGCAAAGCGACATCGCGTTCAAACAGGTCTATGCCCAGGTGGCTCAGGCCGCAGGCTTGACCAAGGACCAGGTGGTGCGGATTTACAGCTTCGAAGCGACTGGCAACGGCAGCTACGACGTCGAAGCGGGCCTCGAATACAATAAACATGGCCGCGCGATCACCACCGCGCTCGGCTATAACCAGTTGCTCGCCACCAACTCTGTCGAGATCGTCGCCGAAAAGGGACCGCAATTCATCGAGGAATTCCATACTGAAGCGCGCGGGCTCGCGGACCGCCAGCGGCAGGCGCTGGAATACAAGATCGAAGCGTTGCGCAAGATGGTAGCGTTTGCGCGCAGCGTTCCGGACGACTGGAATCAGCACGAGATTCTGGCCAACACCGAGAAAGGCCTCGGTGTCCATGCGCTCAACCTCGATATCGATGTCGGCCCGTTATTGCAGACACAGAAATTGTTGGACTCCGTCGCGTTCGCGCGCCGCAAGGGCGTGACCAGAACGCTCACCGCCGCCGAGCTCGAAATGATGAATCTCACCGGCGACGGCAACGGCTTCGACATGGTGACGATGCCGCTGCAATGGCGCGAGCAAGTGCCGACCTCAAATTTCTTCCGGCCGAGCGGCTATTTCGACAACCCGGTCGCGCAGCACAACAATGTCGTCGCCAAGCTGATCGCGGCGACCGACACGCGCATGGATGAAGAAACCAAGAAGCAGGGCGCGAGAGATCTGGCGGCGGCCTTGCGCTGACGAGCGGTACCACATGACGCGCTGATTATGTATTGGCTGAATTATGCCGTTGCGACGCCGCATTGCGTCGCTACGATGTCTCATCTGTTGCGTACCTTATTACCTTGCCTTCCTTCCTGAGCCGGGCATGAAGCGCCGCGAATTCCTGAAATTCCTGTCGAGTGCAATTTGGCCGGCGATCTGGCCGTTCGCTGCACGCGCCCAATATCCAGGTTCGCCGTATCCCGCTGCGACATCGCCGTATCAGGCGCCGCCGTATCAAACGCCGCCCAATCAATCGAGCCAGCCGGCAACGCCGGCAGCAAATCAGAGCGCCGCGGCTGCGGCGCCCGACGACAAATCGGTCGGTCAGGTCTCGACGCTCACCGGCCACTGCACCGTGACGCGCGGCACCGTGACCGCGGTCGCCTTGAAGGTCTCTGACCACATTTTTGAAAACGACACGCTGCAGAGCGATCTGAACTCGACGCTCGGCATCACCTTCGACGACGAGACGACATTCAGCCTTTCGGCCAATACGCGCATTGTCGTCGACAAGTTCGTCTATGAGGAAGGCGCCAGCGGTAATGCCGCGTCGTTTCATGTTGCGACCGGGACGGCCGCTTTCGTTGCCAGCCTTGTCGCCAAGACCGGCGACATGAAGATTTCGACCGATAATGCGACACTCGGCATTCGCGGCACCACAGGCGTCGTCGAAGTGCCGACGGCGGGCGGCACGGCGGCGCCGGCCATCAAGCTCTATCCGGACACCGACGGCCATGTCGGACGCATCGAAGTGTTCGATCGACAGGGCGGCCGGCTCGGCGCCTTGACCCAGGGCGCCAGCGCCTTTTCGCTGCGGCCCGGCCCCAACGGCCGTATCGTCGCCATGCCCTATCAGATCCCGGCGCAAGAAGCGGCGCGCGACCGCGGCGTGCTGCAACGGCTCAACGCGTCGCACGCGATCGGCCGGCAGATCGCGATCCAGCGCCGCCAGATCCACACGCTCAACCGGCAACGGCAAAATAATCAGCGGCAAAACAATCGAAATCCCGGCGGGCCGCAGAACAATCAGCATCCGGGTGAGCCGCAGAACAATCAGCGTCCGGGTGGGCCGCAGAACGATCAACGCCCCGGCGGGCCGCAGAACAATCGCGGGCCCGGGGGGCAACAACCGCCCAACGGTCTGCCGCGCGGTAATGGCTTGCCGCGGGGTCAAGGTCGGCCGCGCCCGCGGGGCAATAACGAGCGCAGGCGATAAGCGCCGGTCCGGACGTTGTCTAATACACCCGGACGCTCTTGCCGCGCCGAACGGTGATCATCGTCCCGATTTCAAACGACATCAGGTCTTCGCCGATTTCGAGCGGGCCCGGATAGGTCGTGCGGGTTTCGGCAATTACGTCGGCAACCGTCGCCGGCAGGACCTTATCGCTCCCTGGCAGCACGAGATGGGTGTAAGCGGCAAGCCTCGGGCCTGTCCGCGAGAACACCATGCCGGCTTCGCGCGGTGTCGTGTGATGGCCGATGATGCGCTGCATGTATGGCTCCGCCAGCAGAGCCGGCCGCGCGGCCGCGACTTCGTGGATCAACAAATCGGCGCCGATGCCGTGTTTCACCACGTTTTCGTTGTATCGGGTATCGCCTGAGATGACGACGCAACGTCCGCCATATTCGATGCGATAGCCGCAGGCCGGCTTGATCGCATCGCCGTGGTCGACCTCAAAGGCGATGACGCGCACGCCGTCGCTTTCGTAGACCACGCCGTCGGCGGCAAATTCCTCGGCGGCAATGGCAATGCCTTCCGCCGGCAATTTTTCGTCTTCGATACGGATTTTGATATCGGCGGCATAAGCGCGCTCGATATTGGATGTCAGGTTGATCGTGCCGATCGGGCCGATCACGCGAAGCGGTACACGGCGCGTGCCGAACCAGGATTCAAGCCAGCCGGTCAACCACAAATCAGGAAAGCCGGACGTGTGATCGGAATGGAAATGCGTAAGGAATACCGGATTGATCTTGCCGATCGGAATCCCAAGCTGGAAAAGCCGCATCGCGACGCCGCGTCCGGTATCGATCAAGAGCTTCTGCTGTCCTGCCTCGATTAATGTGCCCGGTCCGAAGCGGTCAGGGCTTGGTATGGGAACGCCGGTGCCGAGAAGCGTGACGCGAAAATCCGACCTCTCGCTCATTGCTGGATCTTGATCCCGGAGTCTTTGACCACCTGGGCCCAATGCGACATTTCCGATTTGACGAAGTCGCCAAATGCGTCCGGCGTGCCGCCGGCCGGTACGGCGCCGAGATTGCCCAAGGCGGCGCGCACATTCGGTTTGGTCAACGCCGTATTGATCGCCGTATTGAGCGTATTGACGACGTCGCTCGGCGTGCCGGCCTTGACGTCGAAGCCGGTCCAGTCTTCGACGACGAGATCGGGATAGCCTTCTTCGGCGATACTTGGCACATCGGCCAGCGTCGGGACACGCTTCGGCGCCGTCACGGCGAGCGCGCGCAGCTTGCCGGATTTGATCAGATCAACGACCGGCAGCATGGCGACGAACATAAATTGGTTGGTGCCGCTGATCAGGTCGCCGATCGCCTGCGGGAATTGCTGATAAGGCACGTGAATGGCATGCGTGCCGGTGCGCTGTTCGAAAAGTTCGCCGATCAGATGCGCCGGCGTGCCGTAGCCGCCCGAGGAAAACGTCAGTCTGTCGGGCTTGCTTTTGAGGAGCGCCACCAGATCGGACACCGAGTAGACCGGCAGGTTCGGATTGACCACCAGTACATTGTAGGAGACCGCAACTTTGATCAGCGGCATGAAATCGTGGCTGAGATTGAACGGCATGTCCGGAACGAAAGCCGGCGCGGCGGATACCGGCAGGCTCATGGCGTAGATCGAAGAGCCGTCGGCCGGCTGCCGCAAGACTTCGGTGCCGGCAATCGTCATCACCGCGCCGGGCTTGTTTTCGACAACGACGTTCCAATCTTTGTCGGTCGCGAGCTGTTGGGCGATGACGCGGCTGATGATGTCGGGCGGGGTGCTCGGGGCGCTCGGAACGACGATCCGGATCGTGCCCGGCGAAAACGCCTGCGCCAGAACACATGGCGCCGAGCAGAACAGGATGAGCAATAGCATCAGTGGGACGAGATGCTCCCACCGCAGTCGACGCGTCATGTCGATTTCCCCCTAACGCTGCGCTGATATAGGAATGATCGGCCGTATTTCCCAGGATCGGGCCCTAGGCTGGGCTCGAAGTCGGTTCCCCCTAAGGTCGACAACGAGCCCAGACTGGTCGATGTCCGAAGCGTGCTACCCCCATAGCAGCGATTCGAACGGCTGCATCTTTTGCGGGTGTGGTGAAATCCGCTATGAAAAAAGGATGGGGTTCCGTGGTATGGAATGTATCATTCCGCCAGACGGAATAGTTTTATCTCGGCTGCCGGTCGCCCATCGACGGAGCGAGGACGCAAATGTCGCGTTCGGAAACGGTCCGAAGCCTTGAGCGCGGGCTTGCGGTGCTGCAGGCCTTGCACACCAAGCCGGCCTGCTCGTTGCAGGATCTCAACCTGCTCACGCGAATTCCGAAACCCAGCCTGTTACGCATTCTGCGCACACTTGAGCAATCCGGCTGGGCGGCGCGCCGGTTGGCTGACGGCCGCTATCGCGTCGGCACCCATTTCGACCGGGCGGCGCGCCGGCGCGACCGTTACGATCCGGTCGCCGAGGCGGCAGGACCTGTGCTCGAGCGGCTGTGCCGGAGTCTGTCATGGCCGTCGGATCTGATGGTGCCCGCGGGCGATCACATGGAGATCCGCGAGTCGAGCCGCGGCCACAGTCCATTCCTGATCAACCGCGACCAGATCGGACATCCGGTGCCGTGGCTCGCGTCGGCGGTCGGACGCGCTTATCTCGCCTATTGCCCGGACAAAGAGCGCAACCAAATCGTCGCCGCGCTGCGCAAATCCGATCTTCGCGACGATCTTCCGGCGCGCGATCCAAAGCGCGTTGACGAGATCCTTTCGGAAGTTCGTTCGAAAGGCTATGCGACGCGGGATCCGTCGCATACCGGTGGCGCTTACGGAGGGGCGAATTTCGTCGATGGGCTGGCCGCGGTTGCGGTGCCGCTCATAAGCGGTCAGCGCGTCTATGGCGCGATCAATCTGCTATGGATCAAGACTGCATTTCCGATTGATGAATTCGCCAGCGTTCACGTGCCGGCCTTGAAGATGGCGGCGGGTGAAATTGTCGAAGCCATGTCGCGGGAGCAGCGGCGGCAGCGCACGGGTAACCGCGAAGCGTAGAGCGAGAGAGGAAATACATGCGCGCTTATCAATTGCCAAAGGGTGGCGCCGGCGTCGATGCGCTGGTCGAGGTCGAGCGTCCCCAGCCGAAGCCTGCGCACCGCCAGGTTCTGGTCAAGGTCAAAGCCTGTTCGCTCAATTTTCGCGACTTCGCCATCGCGCGCGGCACCTATCGCATGGGGGTTCGCGATAATCTGATCCCGCTGTCCGACGGCGCCGGCGAAGTGGCCGAGATCGGAGCCGCCGTGACACGCGTGAAAGTCGGCGATCACGTTGCCGGCAATTTCTTTCAGCGCTGGCCCGGCGGCGAGCCGTCCGCGGAGTCACACAAGAGCGCGCTCGGCGGCGGCATCGACGGCATGCTGGCCGAATATGTCGTGCTTGAAGAGGACGGCGTCGTGAAAATTCCGGCGCATCTGTCGCTGGAGGAGGGCGCCACATTGCCGTGCGCCGCCGTCACCGTCTGGCACGCCATGATGGAGCACGCCAAGCTCAAGGCCGGCGACACGGTGCTCCTGCAAGGCACCGGCGGCGTCTCGATCTTCGGCCTGCAATTTGCCAAAGCGATGGGCATTCGCGCTGTCATCATCTCTTCGAGCGACGCGAAGCTGACGCGCGCGCAATCGCTCGGCGCCGCGTTCGGCATCAATTACAAGACGACGCCGGATTGGGACAAAGCGGCCATCGAATTCACCGGCGGTGTCGGTGTCGATCACGTGGTCGAAGTCGGCGGGGCGGCGACGCTGACGCGTTCGTTCGGCGCGCTGCGTGCCGGCGGCAAGATCACCTTGATCGGCGGCCTCAGCGGCGGCGCGACCGAACTCAATCCCGGACTGATCTTCTCGCGCCGCGCCAACGTCCAGGGCATTTCCGTGGGCTCGACGCAGATGTTCGAGGCGATGAACCGCGCCGTCGAAGCCAACGCCATCAAGCCGGTGATCGACAAAGTCTTTCCCTTTGCCGAGGCCAAAGCGGCCTATCACCACATGGCGTCAGGCGCCCATTTCGGGAAGATCGTGATCCGCGTCGGCTGACGTTGGGCGGCGCAATGCCGGCTTATAAAATGCGCGCCGCCGTGGCTTTTCTCTTGCGCTTGGCGGTTCCGGATTTGCGCAGAACGGACTGCAAAACCAGGGCGTGGTTCACTTGCGGATCGCGGGCGCCGTAGAGCAGGGTGACCAAGGCGCTTCTGCCGAGCTTGCTCAGTTCGGCAAGCTCGGGATTGCCGCTGAGCTCTTTTTTGTAACGCTTGCCGAATTCGGCGAAACGCTCCGGTCTGTGGCCGAACCACAGCCGCAGCCGCGGGCTCGGCGCTACGTCTTTCATCCAATAATCGAGATGAGCGGTTGTTTTCTTCACGCCGCGCGGCCACAGGCGATCGACCAGAACGCGGATGCCGTCGGAGGATTTGGCCGGCTCGTAAACGCGCTTGATTTGAAACGCCATGGCGGTACTCCACGTCGCATTCACAGAGAAGATAGCCGAGCGTCTGAAAGATGCTATCCTCTGTGGTTGAAGACCGAAAGCACGCAAAAAGGAAGCGCCATGGCCAAGCAACGGATCAGCTATGTCCCCCTCGAGAAGATGGACGCCCGCATGCGCGCCGAGATGGAGCGGTGCCAGCGCGAAGGCACGCCGCGGCCGGAAAGCTCGGCGATCCGGGCGCACGTGCCGTCCTGCTTCTGGTTCTTCGCCGAGTCCTGGCACAACATTTATCGCACCGGCATTCTCGATCATGCCATCAAGGAATTGTGCCGGCTCTATGTGTCGCGCTCCGTCACCTGTGAATATTGCGGCAATCAGCGCTCGGTGAAGGCAGCGGCGAGCGGCGCCTTGATCGAGGACGACGTGCTCGATCTTTTGAATTTCGAGAAATCGACGCGTTACAACGAACGCCAGAAGGCGGCGCTCGCTTACGCCGAGGCCATCGTCTGGCACCTGAATACGGACGATGCCTTCTGGGGGCGCATGCACGGCCAGTTCTCCGAGCCGGAACTGGTCGAGCTCGGCTGCATGATCGGGCTTACGCTCGGTCAGCAAAGCTGGCTGCGGCTTCTCAATATCGAGCATCATGAAGTGATGGCCGGCACCTCGGCTTCCATGGCGCCGGGCTACGAGGACGTCAAACGTCTCAAGGCGACCAAATCGCAGTCCGACTATTGGGCGAAGTCGAGCGCTCAAAAGGCTAATGGCCCATCAGAAAGCGTCGCGTAAGGATCAATCTGCAATGTCGGTAAGTGAAGAAAAGTTGCGGGAGCAGCTCGTCGACTGCACCCGCATGATGGTCATGGCCGAGCTGCTCGATTACAGCGGCCATGTCAGTGCGCGGCTGTCCGGAACCGATCGTTTTCTCATCCCGGCCCGCGACGCGAGCCGCGCCGGCATCACGACCGATGATATTCTGGTCGTCGATCTCAACGGCAAGGTGCTCGACGGCAACGAGCCGTGTCCGGCCGAGACGCAAATCCATGCCGGCGTCTATCGGGCGCGGGATGATGTTGCCGTCGTTGGCCACGGCCATCCGCCGATGTCGACATTGTTCACCGTAGTCGACCGGCCGATGGTCGCGGTGCGCAATTACGGCTATCGCTTCATCGGCACGCCGGTCCATCCGGATCCGACCCATATACGCACCGCGGAGCAGGGTGATGCCGTGGCGCGCACGCTCGGGAAATGCGGTTGCTGCCTGCTGCGCGGCCACGGCAGCGTTGTTGCCGCCAAGACTGTCGCCGAGGTTTTCCTCGACAGCCTGGAAATGGAAGAGAACGCCCGCAGCACGGTTCATGCCGCAAGCCTCGGCCCGCTCAAGCCAATCACGGCGCAGGAGGCCGAGCTCCTCAAGGCAAGCTTTGCCAAAAACGATTTCCGCGCCGCCAAGGTGTGGGACCACTATAAGGAAAAGGCAAAGATCGCCGGTTTGTTTTAGGCCGCCACGGCTATCGCCGATTTTCCCTTAACGCCGGACGAGCTTCCGCCATGCTCCGCACCTCGATCAGGAACAAGATTGTGGGCATCGCCATTGGGCTGATCGTTCTCATGGTGATCACGTCCGCATTGTCGATCGTGATGGCTGGCACGGTCGGTCATCTGCTCGATGAGCTCACCAACAAATATGTTCCTGCCTATGGGAGTCTGGCCCGAGCCGATACGCGTTCGGTCGAACGCGGCTTGGCGCTGCGCCAAATGGTGATTGCCAAGATGCAAAACCCGCCTGACGAGGCGGCCTATGCCGAGCGCTTGAAGTCATTCGAAGAAACGGATCGGCAAATCTATGAAGAGGCTGGAGCGGCGCGCAAGCTGATCAACGCGATTATCGACGATAAAAGTACGCCCTCGGACAATACCGCGCTGGCCCGGCTCGACGACCGGATCGACACCGCGGTCAATGATCTACGCCGCCATTTGAACGAGGACGATACCCAGCTTCTTGAAGACCTCAAGGCGCAGAATTTCGCGGCAGTGCGCGTGAGGCTGGCGCAAGCGGACGAGTTGCGCGGCGAATTCAACAAAAAGCTCGACGACATTCGCTCCGATATGTTGAAGCAAGTCTATGCCAGCGCGGTCACGGTTATCGGCGATCAGCGGCAGGCGATCGTGATCTCGATCATCGTTACGGCGCTTGCTGCTATGCTCGGTTTCGTTTTTGCGTTCCTGGTCAGCGGCGGCATCACGCGGCCAGTGCGTCTGCTGCTTGCCGGTACCCGCGAGGTCGAGGCTGGCCGCCTTGACGGATCGATCGCAGTGACGACGCATGACGAGATCGGCCAATTGTCGACGGCGTTCAATCGCATGGTCGAGCAATTGCGCCACAAGAAGCAGATCCAGGAGACTTTCGGCCGCTATATCGACCCGCGCATCGTCGCGGGCCTGATCGATCAGCGCGGATTGGCCGCCACTGAAGGTCAGCGCAGGGTCATGACCGTGATGTTTTGCGACATGAAGGGCTTCACCGCGCTGAGCGAAGGCATGACGCCGCAGGGTTTGGTCAGGATCATGAACCATTACCTGACGACGATGTCGGAGCCGATCCACAACAATCGCGGCATCATCGACAAATATATCGGCGACGCGATCATGGCCTATTGGGGCCCGCCCTTCATCGATGCCGATGACCAGGCGCGCTTTGCCTGTCTTGCCGCGGTCGACATGATCGGCCGCATCGGGACACTGCGGAAAGAGCTGCCGGAACTGCTCGGTGTGCGCGCCATACCGGCGGAATGCGACTTGCGCATCGGCATCGCGACTGGCGAAGCGCTCGTCGGCAGCATCGGCTCGGAATTCATGATGAGCTATACCGTGATGGGCGACACCGTGAATCTGGCATCGCGTCTCGAAACGGCGAACAAGCTCTACGGCACCCACGCCCTGATTGCGGAAGACACGGTGAGCAAGGCCGGTCCCGATATTGAATTCCGCGAAGTAGATCGCCTGATCGTTGTCGGGCAGAGCCGTCCGCAAGTGGTGTTTGAGCTGATGGGCCGCAAGGGCGAACTGACGCCGAGACAATCTCTGCTGCGCACGCATTACGCCGAAGGGCTTGCGGCCTATCGCGCCTCCCGCTGGGACGAGGCGCGGAATGCATTCAAGGCGGCGCTCGACGCCGAGCCGGGCGACGGCCCCGCCGCGGCGCTGTTGAGCCGCATCGAAGATTTACAAAAGAATCCGCCGGCCGGCTGGGACGGTGCCTGGCGCCTCGATAATAAATGATCCGGACGGGCTCACGCCTATCTTTGTATCCATCCGCCGATTGAGCAGTCGCGCAAAATCAAACCATGAAAATCACCGCCGTCGCGCCGTTCCATATCAGCGTGCCTTATGATTTCGGCAACGCCGCGCAGAATGTGGCCGCGGTGCAGTGGCCGACAATGGAGACGCTGTTCGTCAAGGTGACGACCGATGAAGGGCTGGTCGGGTGGGGCGAGGGCTTTGGGCTTGCGGCCTGCGGCGTCACCAAAGTTGCGGTGGAGAGAGCGATCGCACCGCTCGCGATCGGGCGCGATCCGACCGACATTGCCGCGCTGACCAAAGAGGTCGCTTATCGGCAGCGCAGCTTCGGGCGTAACGGGCCGAACACGTTTGCGCTGTCGGCGCTCGACATCGCGCTGTGGGACATTGCCGGCAAGCGCGCGGGCCTGCCGCTTTATCGCCTGCTCGGCGGCACCGAAACCGTCGAGCGCCTGCCGGCCTATGCGAGCCTGCTGCGCTACGGCAATGCCGATATCGTCCGGCGGAACAGCGCCGAGGCCGTCGCGCGCTGCTATACCAGCGTCAAGCTTCATGAAATCGGCGCGGCGGAAATCGCCGCCGCGCGCGAAGCGATCGGGCCGGACACCGTGCTCACCGTCGACGCCAGTTGCGCCTGGACGCTGCCGCAAGCCATCGACATGGCGAAGCGGCTCAAGCCCTGCAATCTCACGTGGCTCGAAGAGCCGCTTTGGCCGCCCGAGGACTATGCCGGCCTGGCGCGCTTGAAGACCGAAGGCGCAGGCACCGCCATCGCGGCCGGCGAAAACGCCGGCACGCTCGCTGATATCGCGCAATTCCTTGACACCGCCCACATCGATTACATTCAGCCGAGCGTCACCAAGATCGGCGGCATCAGTGCGATGATCAAGGTCGCCGAAATGGCGCGCCGCGCCGGAGCCAAAATCGCGCCGCACTCGCCGTATTTCGGCCCCGGCCTGATCGCGACGATCCATTTTGCCGCGAGTCTTCCCGGGCGGCCGGTGATCGAGCGCTACTATGTCGATCTGGAAGCAAGCCCGCTCGGCGATCTAGTGGAAGCGCCCGGCGGCTTCATGCGCGTTCCGAACGGCCCAGGCCTCGGCATCGAAGTCGACGAAACGGTTCTAAGAAAATATCGCGCGAGCTGACGCCATTCGACGGTGCGGTTTTATTGCGGACAAACCGAGCCGGTCTGTATCCAGGCTTTGATGAGCGCGCCCAATTGCGCTTGCGTGCCGGGAGCTGACGCACGGCCAAATCCGGGCGCCCAAGCCCAGCCGACGAGCGAGTCGGTCGCGATATGGGTCGCAACGTCGTCGAGCGATCGGCCGCCGTTGCGCGCCGGATCTTTAAGCTGCGCGCAAATCTCCCCCGCCGTCTTGTTCTGCCAAGCCATCTCTCGCGGCGCCAAATGCCAATGCGCATGGCCTGGCATGCCGGCGGGATCGAAATTGGCGTCCTGGTGGCACATGGAGCAACGCATGGCCGCCGTGCCGAAACCGTCGCTACCGCGCGCGACCGGCGGTTGATGCAGCCGTTGCGCGTCGCCCTGCAGCGGCCGGTCGCCGGCTGGATGACAATTCACGCAGCGCGGCGACGACAGCACCTTGTCGGCTTCCGTGAACAAGGCCGCCGACTGCGCCGCCGGGTCGCTCAGATTAGAAAAGCTATCCGGCGCTGCCAACGTCGTAGGCGCGTCCGCGGAATTTACGCCTGTCACCGATATCGGTATCAGCGCCACTATCAGCAAAGCACACAATGCCGTGCGGTTGGCCGTTTGCTTAACTGAGTTCATGATCGATGTCTCCCGGCACCAAAAAATAGTGCTAGCTCAGATAGCGCTTTGGATCGGACAGAATCACGTCGCGCACAGCCTCGTGATATTTGACATAGCCGGTGCAGCGGCAGAGATGGCCGTCAAGAGCTTCCAGGATCGTCTTGTCGAGGTCGGCGCGTGGCACTTGCGTTTTCGCCAAGCGCTCCAGCAATACTTGGCCTTCGTTCAAAAATCCGGCCGTGCAGTAGCCGCATTGAAACGAGAAATGTTCAATGAACGCCTTTTGCAGCACGGAGAGCTGCCCGTTCTGCGCATGTCCCTCGACAGTGCGGATCGACTTGCCGGCGAAGCTTGCCGCGGGGATGACACAGGTCGGACTGGTCTCACTCGTGCCATCGGGATTGTCGACGATCACCGCGCAACTCAGGCATTGCGCGCGTCCGCAGCCGAATTTTGTGCCGGTCAATCCTAGATATTCGCGCAGGAAATCGTTCATCGACAATTCATCGCGAACCTCGATCGGCCCGTAAGCCTTGCCGTTGATCGTTACGCTCATCGCGTTCACTGGAGCACTCCCTTGATCATGGCCTGAGTGACTGGCAAGGATTGGAAGCGGTGACCGGTCGCGTCGTAAATCGCGTTGAGGAGTGCCGGGACAATCGGAATCATCACGACTTCCGCCATGCCCTTTGGCGGGTCGTTCGCTGTGAGCGCGGGCAGCACTTCGATTTCCAGATCGTTCAGCGGCAGATCGGAGGCGCGAGCGATCACGTAGTCGCCGAGATTCCATTTGCCGTTGCCGGGACCGTCTTCATAGAGCGGCAGCGATTCCAGCAAGGCGTAGCCGACGCCCATGGCGAAGCCGCCCTGCGCCTGGCCGCGCACGACCTCCGGCACGAGTGGCTGACCGCATTCGAGAACAGTGTATGCCTTGGCAATGCGTAGCGCGCCGGTGGCGCGCTCGATCTCGACACGGACCAGCGTGCCGCACGGCGACGTGTAGGTGGGGCCAGATCGGTTGAAGTCCGTGGGCGGAAATTTAACGTTGGTGCGATCGAGGCGAACGAATTTGCCGGCACCTTTGCGCAGGGCCAGCGCGTCGATGTCGCCGGTCCACGGCTGTCCGGAAATCGCGAAGGTCGCTTGCGACCACGCCCAGCGGTTAAAGGCGTGTGCCATCGCCCCGGTGACGCCGTTGCGTGCATGCGCCTTCGCGGCCACCGCCGGCAATGCGAGCGGCGCCAGTCCCGGCATGACCAGCTGCCCGTCTTTCCAGCGCGCCGCCTGCCATTCCTTGGCCTTTGGATCGGTCGGCGCGATGCTCCATAATTCCAGCGCCGCCGGCCACAACCCGAACCGGAATATGACGCGCGCTGCTTCGGCCGCCGCATGTGTCCCGACATGGGCGCCGCTCGAGGCAGCCGTCGCCGAACTGACCGACGGCACCCAGCGTGGATTGCGTTGCGCGGCGCTCTGTGTCGCCTGGTCCATCGTGAAGGAGTTGCCGGAGGTCACCAGTGCGAGCGGACCGAACGTGCCGACTTGCATGACCGCGACTTCGTCGGCGACGCCACCCAGATAGGCCGCGACCCGATTGGCGATCGCCGTCGCGATGCCGTTGCCCATCTCGCAGCCATCGCAATGGATGGCAATCCGGCCGTCCGGATCGATCTCCACCGTCGAGATCGAGGAGTCGCCTCCGGTGCCGTAATTCTTGGTGACGCAAGCGACGCCCGTGCCCACGAGTGTCTCCACTGAGGCGCGGGCTTTCTCAGCGGCCCGCTGCTGCCAGATCTGATGTTGCTCCAGCTTGTCCAGGATCTCGAGCGCGCGGATCGGGACGCTGTACGCGTTTCCCGCCATGATCCGGCCGCCGTTCTTGAGCGCGTTGCGTCGCCGGAATTCGATGGGGTCGAGCGGCAGGGCCGAGCAAACTTCATCGACCAATGTCTCCAGTGCCGTCATTGTCTGCAGCGTTCCATAGCCGCGCATCGAGCCCGCGGTCACGGCGCGCGAGTGGAGCGCGACCGTGGTCACGTCGACTTTCGGAACGTCGTAGATGCCGATCGCGCCATTGGCGCCGACGGTCGCTACGCTGGGCGAGAAATTGGTGAGGCCGCCGCCATCCAGAATGTGGTCGGCGGCGAAGGCGACAACCTTGCCGCTGGCCCGATCGACCCCGATTTGCGTGCGCATCTTGAAGGCGTGCCGTTTGATGCCGCCCTGGAACTGCTGATAGCGATCTTGAGCGAGGCGGACCGGACGGCCGGGCAGGAACATCGCCGCCAGCGCGACGTAGAGCGGGAACGGCGTATGGTCGCGTCCGCCGAAGCCGCCGCCGACATAGGCGAAATAAGTGTTGATGCGCGCCGGCTTAAAGCCGGCACTGGCTTCGCCCAGAAGGTACGCGACCGATTCCGCGGCCTCGTATGGAGACTGCACCCCGACCACGAGTTCGAGGGATTTGCGGCTCACATCGTACCAAGCGATGCCGCCCTCTGGCTCGAGAAACATGGGATCGACGGATTGGGTCTCGAATTCGCGATCCAGCACCAGAACGGCCGGATTGCTCGCCGCAAGTTCCGCGCGGATCTTCTCGCCATGGGTTGCGGCTTCGGCGTAGGAGCGCCCGGTCGGAATCGGGAGCCGGGTCCATATCGGGATCCCGCTGTCCTGGAAACGTCCGGGACTGACCCAGCCGTTCTTGACCGGCGAGCAAATATCGGGCGCGTCAGGGGTTGGGCCGGCTACACGGGTGAAACGAAATGCGCCGTAGTTAGGGGCCGCGACGGGACCGGTTTCCTCGCCGAACTGCAGGAATTTTCCGTCGCGTAGCGCGAGCCGCGCCTGATCGAAGGCGTCGAACTGCTCGAAGATCAGCAGCGCCACCGGCTGGCCGAGATACAGCGGTGTTTTGCCGGCCGGACAGAACAGATCGCCGGTATAGAACTCAGGCACGCGAGTGCCGGCGTGCGCCAGATCGGCGGCCGTAACCACCTGCGACGGTTTGAGATTGCCGCTCAAGCGCGACAGATCGATTCCGGTAAAGACGTGTGTGGCATCGTTGGCGCGGAGGAGCATGGCGTGCGACGTATTTGCAGGCCAACCGGGAAGATCGGACGCACGAAAATCCGATGCGTAGAGCTTGGTACCGGTGACTTTGGCCGGGCCGTCGATGCGTCCCGCGCCGCTCGCCGCCGGGTTCCAATTCTGACGTCCCGGCAGCGTCTCGCGCGTATCGAACCCGGGCGTTTCAGACTCAGCGGCCACCGCGCGCGACAGGCTCAGCGCGATGCCGCTTGACGTTGCCAATGTGACAAAGCGACGTCGAGAAATCGCCATTTCCCGTCACCTTTCATCGTCGGCCGGCACATATTGCCGTTGCACCGCCGATTAGATTTTTCGCTTGAGCATGATCTTTTCCGAAAACCGGTTTCCACTTTTCGGGATCATGCTCTAATGAAGATCGGCAATCGACGCCGGACCGGGTCCAGGCGTGACCAAAGTCGGCCATTGCTTCGAGCCGAACGGCACGGCCGGCGGCAGAAACGGCGCCATGCCGCGCTTATTGTCTTCCGCGATGATCGCGGTGCGCGCGTCGCCGCCCATCAGCTCGTAGTCCATGAGATGATAATTGGCGAAGAACAGGGCGCCGACCGAACGATCGGCGATGATGCGCGTCAGCGAGTCCAGCATATCCTCAGGCGTCGTGGTGAACGAGATCGTCTCGATCAGGAGGAGCCGGTCATTGATGGCGTCGGGGCCGAAGAATTGCGCCAAGACGCTGAACAGGACGTTGTTCTGCCGCGCGACATAGATCGTGTTGCTCGCGGCATAGGTCTTGTCCCAATCGCTGCCGAGCATCTTCTTCCAGTCGCCGATGACCGTCATCCAATGCGCGACTTGGGTCTGCGCCGCCCAAGTGATGTTGAGCTTCAAATAGGGGCCCTGCTTTTGCGAGAACGCTTTGAGCGCATCGAACGAGATCGCGCCCTTGGCGAGGCACGCATCCATGAACGCGATGTTGTTCCCAAGAATCGTCTTGTTGTTGGCCTTCCACTCCTGCGGCATCGGCGTCGCGTCGAGGCCGTCCAGCGCCGACTGCATGCGGCTGCGATAGGCCAGCATCGCGCCGCGCCACGACTGATCGGAGGGATTATCCAGATAAGGCCCCACCACCTCGGCCAGCGCCATCGTGCTGTGGCCGACGGATTTCAGGAGCTGATAAACGACCGGCACCGACTGCGCCTCGAGCGGCGGCTGGCCGGGCCGATAGAGAATGAAACGGCCGCCGGCGCCGGAAAACAGGCCGAGGATGACGGGATGCTGCGCGAGAATGTTCTTTTGAAATATCTTTGCCGCGTCGCCATAGAGATCGAACATGGCGGTGTTGAGCACGAGCACGTTTTGCGTTGCGACGTCGGCGGGACTGGACGTGGTGTGTCCAGAAATCGGCCGCATGTAATCGGGCAGATCTTGGGCTTGCGCCATTCCCACCGCGCCCGCAAGCGCAATCGACGCCAAGGTCGTACCGACGAGGCGTTTTGGAAGAGAACGGCGTCGCATTGCACTTCTCCCGGAGAATCAATGCAGCATGCGCGACGCTAACACTTTCACGGAGGAACAACCACGCGGCGAACCCGTGGCCCGTCGCGCGTAGTTGCTGAGCACTTGATGAGAAATGTCAAAGGCGACGGACGAGGACGGTCAGTCCGCAGAGGAAACTACATATTAGAGACGAATGGTGGGCGCTGTAGGGATTGAACCTACGACCTCTCCCGTGTGAAGGGAACGCTCTCCCGCTGAGCTAAGCGCCCGTATCGGCGGCGGTGCTGATGGATATATCACGAAATCGATATATCGGCCCAAATGAGCCAGCCAATGTCCGGATCGGCCGCGATTTAAGGTACGGCCGATGACCTGTCAAGAAAACTAGTTCGACGCGACGCGCGAGGCCGTGGTCTGCAAGGCGCGGATGCGGTCGGCGAGCGTGTTCTTGTTCTCACCGTTGTCGCCGCCTTCCGCCGCCGTCTCGCCGCCTTTATTGGCGGCGCCGCGGCCGGCGCTCGAAGCTTCGGCGAGCAGCGACTCGATCGGCGAGCCCGGGCCTTCGAGCGTCGCCGTCAGACGCGCCACTTCGGCGGCGACATCATTGATGCGTTCGCGCAGCAGCGCGTTCTCGACGCGCTCCGCCGCCCAGGTCGATTCCGCGTCGCGCTTCATGGTGCCGATCTCGCGCTGCAATTTAGCGCGCTCTTCGACCGCGGCGGCAAGCTGGGCCTCGAGCTGGGCGATGTCGCCGCGGAAGCGATCGACGGCGCTCGAGCTGCGGTTGCCCGTCGTCGACAGTTCGGCGCGCAGATCGCCTTCGACTTTCCGCGCCGCTTCAAGCTCATGCCGCATGCGATCGAGCTGATAGTCGCGGTCGGCGAGCATGCGGCCCTGTTCGTTAAGCCGGCTTTCGAGATCCTCCGCGCGGCGGCTGAGCAATTCGGCTTCGGTCGTCTGCACGAAGAGCTGGCGTTCGAGGTCGGTGGTGCGGGTGCCGAGATCGCCGAGCTTACCGCGCGCCGCCGTCAGATCGCCGGCCACCGCTTGCGAATCGGCGCGTTCGCGCGTCAGCCGCTGCTCGGTTTCCGCGACCGAACGTTCATAATCGGCGACACTGATCTTCATCGCCTCGACCTGGGTGCGGAACGCCGAGATTTCGGTGCGCTGGCTGTCGGCGACCAAAGTCTGCTCGCCAAGCTCGCCGAGAAGCTTGTTCAGCTCCGCTTCCTTGTCGGCGAGGTGCCGTTCGGCCTCGCGCAAGGATCCGGACTTGATCTCGAATTCTTCTTCGGTTGCGCGCAATTGCTCGCGCAGCGTCTTGTCGCGGGCTTCCAGCGCGAAGATCGTCGCGGTTTTTTCGCCGAGTTCTTTCTTGAGCTGATTGATGGCGTCGGTCTTCTTGCCGAGTTCCGCCAGTTGCGAGGTGGTCTTGGCCTTCATCTTCTCGACGCTCATTTCGAGCCGTCGGGTCGACATCGCGAATTCGGCGCGCAGCTGGTCCTTGTCGGCGCGGATTTCTGCGATCGAGAGCGGGGTCGCTGCTTCGAGCCGCTTCATCGTCAGACGGACGGCGCGGTTGTGAACCAGGGGTACGAATAACAGGCAAAGCAGAGCCGCAACCAGGAAGCCGATCCCGAAATACATGACCGGTTCGATCATGACTCTACGCCTCCAACCCCCACCGCCGCCGCAGCATCATGCCACGCAGCTTGGCACCGCACCACTTTGGCTGAAGATTAACCTAAACCGACTTGATCCGCCGCGCCAAGCATTGATAGCGAATACGTCCGGCGCGAGGCGCCGGATCAGAACGGATTCCAGGTCGGACGCTCGGTGAATTTGAGATAGCCGAGATTGGCGCCCAGCCGGAACCCGACGCCGGAACGGATCGGCACCAGCACGATATTATTCGAGGTGAGCGCCGTCATGCCGAACCCGCCTATGAAATAGGCCGATCCGTTGATGCCGCCGAAGCGGTCGAAGATCGCCTCGGTGCGCGGCAGGTTATAGACCAGCATCATGGTACGGGCGCCGTCGGCGCCGGCGTCGAAGCCGACGCTCGGGCCCTGCCAGAACACCCGCAAATCGCCGGCGTTCTTGGTGTAAAGCGTGCCGTCGCCGTAGCGCAGGCCGCCGACAAAGGCGCCGCCGGCTTCCTCGCCGAGCACATAGCCGTTGGGCTGGCCCCATTGGCTCGCCGCCTTCTCGACAACCATGGCAAGCCCGCGCGAGACGCCGCCGAAGAAGCGATGTCCGGCATCGATCAGTTCGTTCGACGAGTACTGGTTGGTTGGCGCCGGCTGCGGCGGCGCCTCCTGCATGGTCTGGTTAGGCGGCGGCTGTGGAGGAACCTGGGCAGGGGGAACCTGAGCAGAGGGGACCTGGGTCGGCGGCGGTAGCGGCTGCTGCGATACGGGCGGCGCGGCGTATTGCGCCACGGCCGGCCCGGTCAGAAGCGCAATTATCGCGGCGATCCGCAACGCGGCGATCCGCAAGGCGGAATTTGCGCCGCGTTTCATGCCGAGTTTCATGGCCTGTTCCCCGCTTAACCCCTTGCTCACGCGATCGATCTAACGTGAGGCCGAATCGTCCCGAATCATTCGAGCTTTTGCCCAGACTATGACGGCAGCACGGCAGAAGAGAAAGCGATACTGCTTCAGTTTTGCGGCCATTGCTGGGCTATCGGCCTATGCCGGTTTGACTTTCATTTTGGCTGCCGGACCCGGCGCCTCGGCCGGCGAACGGATTGTGGTCGATTGGCATACCGGGCTTGCCATCGACGGCTACGACCCGGTCGCTTTTTTCACCGACGGCAAGCCGGTGCAAGGCAGCGCGGATCTCGAATTGCGCAGGGACGGCGTGATTTGGCGCTTCACCAATGTCGGTAACCGCGCGGCATTTGCCGCCGCGCCGAATGTCTATATGCCGCAATATGGTGGCTACGACCCTGTTGGCGTGGCGCGGGGGCTCGCAGTCGCGGGCAGTCCCAGTATGTGGCTGATCCAAGGTCAGCGTCTGTTTCTGTTTTATGACAACGCGCGCCGCCAGAAATTCGCCAACGACCCGAGTCGCGTGACGGCGTCCGCCGATCGCAAATGGCCGGAAGTGCAGCGCACGCTCACGCCGTAATTCTTACACCGGCGTCCGATCGCCCCAGGCGAGGAAAGCCGGGACCAAGAGTTCCGGACTGCCATAGGCCAGCGGCGCGCCATCCGGCGCAGTGACTTTGCCGCCTGCGGCAACAAGTACGGCGTGTCCGGCGGCGATGTCCCAGTCGTGGGTCGGCGCGAGCCGCGCATAGAGGTCGGCTGCGCCTTCGGCCAAGCGGCAGAACTTCACTGAAGAACCGCACTGCACCAGCTCGGCGTGCGGAAATTGCCCGATATAGGCCTTGGTCCGTTCCTCGAGATGCGACCGGCTGACCATGATCAGGAACTCGCGGCCGGGTCGCGGACGGGTGTGGATCGCGCCGGGCGCGATCGTGCCACCCACAATCGGCAGGCGTTGCGCGCCGCGGCCGACGATGCCGCGCCAGGCCGTTCTAGCCGCCGGTGCAGCGACGATGCCCAGCAGCGGCACGCCGCCGGTCACCACCGCGATATTGACGGTGTATTCGTCGCGGCCGGAGATGAATTCCTTGGTCCCATCGAGCGGATCGACCAGAAAGTAGCTGCTGCTGGCCGCCGTCTGCGGTCGGTCGGTCTGCTCTTCCGAAACGATCGGCACCGCTGGCGCGAGCCGCTTGAGACCGGCGCAGATCACGGCCTCTGAAGCCTCATCCGCCGCCGTCACCGGAGAGCCGTCGTCCTTGCGCCGGATATCGGCGCTGCCGGCCACCTCCAGGATCGCCTTGCTCGCCAGCACCGCGATGTCGGTCAGCGCATCGATCATTTCCGCGCAGGCAGCGGCATCCAACGTGGGCAAGAGGGGCTCCTGATGACGGTTTTGAGGACCGGAGCGAGGAACGGCAAAGGGCAGGGGGTGTAACACGCTCCGCCAGCAAGCGCACGATTGCCGAATCGCGCGCGCTGTGACACGGACGAGGCCCTTATCGCGCTGCAGCGGAGACCCGCATGTCCGCCCCCGAGTCAGCTTCCGCGTCCGGTTCCGCCACGAGTGCTGCCAGTCTTGGCGCGCTCGACCTTGCGGCGCTGCTGTGTTCCCGCGTCTGCCACGACCTGATCAGCCCGGTCGGCGCCATCGTCAACGGGCTCGAGGTCCTGGAAGAGGACAAGGACGAGGAAACCAAGACCTTCGCGCTCGATCTGATCAAGAAAAGCGCGCAACAAGCCTCCGCCAAGCTGCAATTCTGCCGGCTCGCCTTCGGCGCCGCGGGTTCGGCCGGTGCGCAGATCGAAACCGGCGATGCCGAGCGGGTGGCGCGTGGTCTCATCGAGGACGGCAAGACCACGATCGCCTGGAATCTGCCGCGTGAACTTGTCGCCAAAAACCGCGTAAAACTGCTGCTGAACATGCTGGTGATCGCCGGCGGCGCGATTCCCAGGGGCGGTACGCTGACGGTTGATGCGGCCGATGGCGGCTACCGAATTGTCGCGTCCGGCCTCAATGCGCGGCTCACCGCGGCGACCGCCGAGCTTATTGGCGGCGCGTCCGGCCACACGGTCGACGCGCATGCCATCCAGCCGGTTTATACGGGAATTTTGGCCCGGGACTGCGGATTGACCCTTACCGCCGCGCCCGAAGGCGAAACCGTGGTCATAACGGCCCGTTAGGCTGGCTTCTTCACGGCGGCGCAGCGCCATTTATCCTGGTTATCCTTCGGTTTTTGCAACCGAAATTAAACCCTTTGGCAACACACTACGGCCGTCCGATCAGGCTGTCGCGCCTGGCGACGACAGCGCGCGCCCGGCGCGCGGGGTTGAGTGAAAACACGTTGTGGGCTGCGCCGGCGGGATCCGCGCCGGGGCCGACGAGGCGCGTTGTATGGACGAGTTGCTGCGGGATTTCCTGACCGAAACCGGCGAGAGTCTGGATCGCGTCGACGCCGAGCTCGTGCGTTTCGAGCAAGAGCCGAACAACGGCCAGATCCTGAGCAACATCTTTCGCCTGGTCCACACCATCAAAGGCACTTGCGGATTTCTCGCTCTGTCGCGGCTCGAGCGACTGACCCACGCCGCCGAGACGCTGATGGGCAGGTTCCGCGACGGCATGCCGGTCACCGCCGACGCCGTGACCCTCATTCTGTCCACGCTCGACCGCGTCAAATCGATCCTCGACGGCATCGAAACCCTGGAGCATGAGCCCGAGGGCGACGACAGCGATCTCATCGGGCGGCTGGGCGCCATGGCGCGTGGCGAGCAGGTTCCGCGCGAACAGATGCCGCCGCCGGCTGCGGCGCCTTCGCCCGGCGGGAAGGATCTTAATTCGCCGGCGGCAGACGCCGCGGAGAAGCGTGCGGAAGCTCCGGAAAAAGCCGCCAGCGAGGCCGCCGACAAGCTTGCCAACCATTCCATCCGCGTCAGCGTCGATACGCTCGATTATCTGATGACGACGGTGTCGGAACTCGTGCTGACCCGCAATCAGCTTCTCGAAATCGTCCGGCGCCACGAGGATTCCGACTTCAAAGTGCCGCTGCAGCGGCTCTCCAACGTCACCGCCGAGCTGCAGGAAGGCGTGATGAAGACGCGCATGCAGCCAATCGGCAATGCGTGGCAGAAACTACCCCGCATCGTGCGCGACCTGTCCGCGGAGCTCGGCAAATCCATCGAGCTCGAAATGCATGGCGCCGAGACCGAACTCGACCGGCAGGTGCTGGAACTCGTCAAAGATCCGCTCACGCATCTGGTGCGCAACTGCGCCGATCACGGCATCGAGCGCCCGGCCGAACGCGTGGCAGCCGGCAAGCCGCAGCACGGCACAATCCGGCTTACCGCCTGCCATCAAGGCGGTCACATTATTATCGAGATCGCCGACGACGGCCGCGGCCTCGACACCGCGCGTATCAAGGCCAAGGCGCTCGATCTCGGGCTCGCGACCGAAGCCGATCTCGCGGCCAAGTCCGCGGCCGAAATCTGCAATTTCATTTTCGCGCCCGGCTTCTCCACGGCAAGCGAAGTGACCAGCATTTCCGGCCGCGGCGTCGGCATGGATGTCGTGCGCAGCAATATCGAGCAGATCGGGGGCACCGTCGATCTGAAATCGGCGTCCGGCAAGGGCGCCGCCTTCACCATCAAGATCCCGCTGACGCTCGCCATCGTCTCCGCGCTCATCGTCGAGGCGGGCGGCGAACGCTTCGCCATTCCGCAGCTTTCGGTGCTCGAACTCGTGCGCGCCGGCGGCGGCGAGCATCGCATCGAGCGGATCAAGGACACGCCGGTCTTGCGGCTGCGCAACACGCTGTTGCCGCTGCTCTATCTCAAGGAAATCCTGCGGCTAGGCGACGGCGGCAGCGACGATGGCTTTGTCGTGGTCACCCAGGTCGGCAACCAGATATTCGGCATTGTGGTCGATGGCGTGTTTCACACCGAAGAAATCGTCATCAAGCCGATGTCGTCGAAGTTGCGGCACATTCCGGTGTTTTCCGGCACCACCATCCTCGGCGACGGCTCGGTGATCATGATCCTCGACCCGAACGGAGTGGCGCAATCGCTCGGCCGCGCCGCGCAGGCGCAGGCCGAAGCCAATACGCGGCGCGAAGACGAAGATACGGCGAGTGAGGATACCGTGTCGCTTCTGGTGTTCCGCGCCGGTTCGCAGCGGCCGAAGGCGGTGCCGCTGTCGCTGGTGACGCGGCTCGAAGAAATCGATTGCCAGCGCATCGAAATCTCCGACGGGCGGTGCCTGGTGCAATATCGCGAGCAATTGATGCCGCTGTTGCGCGTTGACGACGAAACCGGCCTGAAGAAAGAGGGCTCGCAGCCGATCCTGGTATTCTCCGATCGCGGCCGCTCGATGGGGCTGGCGGTCGACGAGATCATCGACATCGTCGAAGACAAACTGGATATCGAAGTCGCGGGCCATCGTCCGGGCGTGCTCGGCTACGCCGTCGTGAAAGGCAATACGACCGAGATCATCGATGTCGGTCACTTCCTGCCGCAGGCCTTTGCCGACTGGTTCCGCCGTCGCGACAGCGCGGCCGGTCGGCGGGCGCACACCGTGCTCCTGGTCGACGACTCCGCGTTTTTCCGCGACATGCTGGCGCCGCTGATCAAGGCTGCGGGTTATCATGTCGTCACCGTCGGCTCGGCCGTTGGCGCGCTCGAGGCTCTGCAGTCCGGCACGCAATTCGACCTCGTCGTCACCGATATCGAGATGCCGGACATGGACGGTTTCGCGCTGGCTGAGGCCATGCGCGGCATGCCGAAGGTTTCGGACCTGCCGATCATTGCGCTGTCCGCCATGGTCTCGAGCGAGACGATCGAGCGCGGCCGCGCGGTGGGCTTCCACGATTTCGTCGCCAAGTTCGATCGCGCCGGACTGATCGCGGCGATCAAGGAACAAAGCGCCGACGTCAACGAGGCTGCGTGACCGCGATGAACGACAACGCCAAGCTCAGCGAGTACGTCACTTTCACCACCGCCGGCCAGTTGTTCGGGCTGCCGATCGGGCGGGTGCAGGACGTGTTCAAGCCGTCGCGGATCACCCGTGTGCCGCTCGCCGGGCCTGAAATCGCCGGCGTGCTCAATCTGCGCGGACGCATCGTCACGGCGATCCGTCTGAGCAACCGGCTCGATCTGGAATCGACCGATGGCGACAATCCGCAAAAAAAGCCGCCAATGGCGATTGGCATCGAATGCGGGGCAGAATCGTTTGGTCTTCTGGTCGATGTCGTGGGCGAAGTGCTCAAGCTGCCGGAGGCCGAGCTCGAGGCCAATCCGATCAATCTCGACCGCAAACTCGCGCGCGTGTCGGACGGCGTATTCCGGCTCGACGGGCAGCTCCTCGTCGTGCTCGACGTCGACCGCGTACTCGACTTTGGCGCCGAGGCGGTGGCGGCATGATCATGCGTGGAATCGGTGGGACCGCAAGTGGAAGTCACAATAGCTTCGCCCGATTTTCGGGGAGAGTGAGGACAAAATGAAGACGTGTTTGGTTGTCGACGACTCGAGCGTCATCCGCAAAGTGGCGCGCCGCATCCTTGAAGGGCTCGATTTCCAGATTTCAGAAGCCGAGAACGGCGAAGAAGCGATCGAGACCTGCAAGAACCAATTGCCGGATGCGATCCTCCTCGATTGGAACATGCCGAAAATGGACGGTTATGATTTCCTGCGGGTGCTGCGCCGGTTGCCCGGTGGCGACAAGCCTAAGGTGGTGTTCTGCACCACCGAGAACGACGTCGCCCACATTGCCCGCGCCCTGCATGCCGGCGCCAACGAATACATCATGAAGCCGTTCGACAAGGACATTGTCGAAGCGAAGTTTCAGGAAGTCGGGCTTATCTGAGCTCGTATCCGTGTGAGCGTATTGCGTTGGTGAAATTCGAGTGCGGAAAGTCTCAGTAGCATGAGTAACGTTCTCGCAGCCGGGCATCCTGCGGCAAGTCTCTCCATGAATACGGCGCCGGCAACGGACAAGCCGGCCCGCGTTGTCGTCGTGGACGATGCCGTCGTCGTGCGCAGCCTGTTGGCGCGCTGGATCGATGCCGAGCCGGATTTGCATGTCGTCGCCTCGCTGCCGACCGGGCGCGAGGCGGTCGCCTGGTTCGATAAGAACGACGCCGATGTCGTTTTGCTCGATATCGAGATGCCGGATCTCGACGGCATTTCGGCGCTGCCGCTCCTGCTGCAAAGGAAGCGCGACCTCGCCGTCATCATGGTTTCGACCTTCACGCGCCGCAGCGCCGAGATCAGCCTGCGCGCACTGGCGCTCGGCGCCGCCGACTATATTCCGAAGCCGGAAAGCACGCGTGAAGTCACGACCTCGGTGTCGTTCCGCCGCGAGCTTTTGGATAAGGTTCGTGCGCTCGGTCATCGGCGTCGCGCCTCCGCGCGTGTCCAGGCTCCGGCTTTGGTGCCGTTGCCCGAGCCGGTTGCGCCGCCACCTGGCGAACCGCATCCCGCGCCGCGGATGCCTAAGAGCGCCGCGCCGGAACTCCTTCACGCTCACGACCACGCGTCGATCCAGTTGCGGCCGTTCGCGTTGACGCCGCCGCGCGCGCTGTTGATCGGCTCCTCGACCGGCGGCCCGCAGGCGCTCACGGTGCTGATCGAAAAGCTTCCAAGCGCCATCGATCGGGCGCCGGTTCTGATCACTCAGCACATGCCGGCGACCTTCACGACCGTCATGGCCGAGCATCTGTCACGGGTCGGCGGCCGCGGCGCGCACGAAGCCGAGGACGGTGAGCCGGTCCTGGCCGGCGGCATTTATATCGCGCCGGGCGGCCGCCATATGCGTGTTGTCCGCAACGGCGACGCCGTACGGATCGCCATCGGCGACGATGAGCCGATCCATTTCTGTAAGCCTGCGGTCGACGCCCTGTTCAGCTCGGCGGCGGCGGTATGGGGCCCTTCGAGTCTTGCGCTCGTCCTCACCGGAATGGGCGCGGACGGCACACTTGGTGCGGCCGACATCGTTGCCGCCGGCGGCAGCATCATCGCCCAGGACGAGGCCACGAGCGTGGTTTGGGGCATGCCGCGTTCGGTCGCTCAAGCCGGCCTGTGCGCGGCCGTGCTGCCGCTCGATCAGATCGCGCCCAAGGTCATTCGCCTGTTTTCGGGAGATCGCGTGTGACACCGCACGATTACGATTTCCTGCGCAAATGTCTCAAGGACCGGTCGGGCCTCGTGCTGTCGGCCGACAAGCAATATCTGGTCGAGAGCCGGCTCCTTCCGGTGGCGCGCAAGGCCGGCGTCACGACACTCGGCGAACTGGTAAGTAAGCTTCGCGGCGCGCACGATCCCGCGCTGATGACCGGCGTGGTCGAGGCGATGACGACCAACGAGACGTTCTTCTTCCGCGACAAGGTGCCGTTCGAGCATTTCCGCGCCACGATCATGCCGGCTTTGCTCGAGGCGCGGCGCGCGGCGCGCACCATTCGCATCTGGTGCGCGGCGGCCTCCACCGGCCAAGAGCCTTGTTCGCTGGCGATGTATCTCAAAGAGATCGAGCGCGACATCTTGGGCTGGCGCATCGAAATGCTGGCGACCGATCTCTCCGGCGAAGTGCTGGAGAAGGCGCGGGCGGGCATCTATAGCCAGTTCGAGGTGCAGCGCGGCCTGCCGATCCAGCTTCTGGTCAAGCATTTCACGCGGTCGGGCGAGTTTTGGCAGATCGCGCCCGAGTTGCGCGCCATGGTGCGCTACCGGCAGCTTAATCTCCTGACCGACTTCTCCAATCTCGGCACTTTCGACATCGTGTTTTGCCGCAACGTGTTGATCTATTTCGACGCTGAGACCAAGACCGACGTGCTCAACCGCATCGCCCGCGTCACCGCGTCCGATGGCTATCTCGTCCTTGGCGCCGCGGAGACCGTGGTCGGGCTCACCAATCGCTTCAAAATGGTGGCGGACCGGCGCGGCCTTTATGCGCCCAATCTCGATACGCCGCGCCCTTCCATTCTCGATGGCGTCAGAACCGCGCCGCGCCTGGTCGCGATCCAAGGCGGCAGGTGAGGGCTTCGCCCGGGAGGTGGGGTATCGCCCAAACAAAAACCCCGGCCAGTGGCCGGGGTTTTGAATTTCCAGTCTTGCGTGGAGCGCTAGGCCGGGATCTCTAGGCCGGGATCTTGGCCTCATCCTCGCTCGGCTCGCGCAGCACGTAGCCGCGGCCCCACACCGTTTCGATGTAGTTCTTGCCGTTGGAAGCATTGGCGAGCTTCTTGCGCAGCTTGCAGATGAAGACGTCGATGATCTTCAGCTCCGGCTCGTCCATGCCGCCATAGAGGTGATTGAGGAACATTTCCTTGGTCAGCGTCGTGCCTTTGCGCAGGCTTAAGAGTTCCAGCATCTGGTACTCTTTGCCGGTCAGATGGACGCGGGCGCCGTTGACCTCGACGGTCTTGGTGTCGAGATTGACCACCAGATCGCCGGTTTGGATGACCGACTGGGCATGGCCCTTGGAGCGGCGCACGATGGCGTGGATGCGCGCCACCAGCTCGTCCTTGTGGAAGGGCTTGGTCATATAGTCGTCGGCGCCGAAGCCGAGGCCCCTGACCTTGTCCTCGATGCCGGCAAGGCCCGATAGGATCAGGATCGGCGTCTTGACCTTCGACACTCGAAGGCTGCGAAGCACTTCGAAGCCCGACATGTCCGGCAGGTTCAGATCCAGCAGGATAATGTCGTAGTCGTAGATTTTGCCGAGGTCGATGCCCTCTTCGCCGAGATCAGTCGTATAGACGTTGAAGCTCTCGGACTTGAGCATCAGCTCGATCGATTGCGCAGTCGCGCTATCGTCTTCAATTAGCAATACGCGCATGCCAGTCCCCTTCCTCGCCGCGCAGGCTCAAGGTCGGCGCCGCAGCGGCGGCCCCTGGAAAACGCCCTCTACAAACTGATTCGGGACACTAACGGCGCTATGGTTAACAAAACCTGATTCTCTCGCGCAAGCATCGAATAGGCAAATTCCGGCGAATCGCCTTAAGATATTGCGTGACAGTAAGTTTTTGGCCACGACCGTGCTCATGTTCCAAATTAAGTTTCGGCGCTAACCGATTCATACGACTCACCCAATCTGGGAGAGCCTGCCTTGCCCCTAAGGACGACTGACCAATGATTAACGTCCCGGGTAAACAAGCGATTAATAAACCGGTGCGGGAAGTAACCATTCTTGCGCCCGGGGACCGATATTTTCGGCGCTATGGCCGAAATGTCGACCGGCCGGGCCTACAGGCCCGGCCATGAAGGCGCTCGCCGAACAGATTAATGAGCTCGACGGCATCGATATCTATGGCCGGGTCGTCGGCGTACGCGGCTTGATGGTCGAGGTGGCGGGGCCCCTTCATGCGATGTCGGTCGGCGCGCGCGTCGTGATCGAAACGCCGGGCAAGTATATTCCCTGCGAGGTAGTCGGCTTCTCAAACAACAATGCACTTTTGATGCCGTTTGCGCCGCTCGAAGGCGTGCGGCGCGGCTGCCGGGCGCTGGTGACGTCGGTTGCCGGCGCAGTGCGGCCGTCGGCCGGTTGGCTTGGCCGCGTCGTTAACGCGCTCGGCGAGCCAATCGACGGCAAGGGCGCGCTGCTGCTCGGACCGTCGCCCTATCCGTTCCGCAACACGCCGCCGCCGGCGCATGCGCGGCGCCGGGTTGGCGGCCCGCTCGATCTCGGCGTGCGGGTGCTCAATACGTTCATCACCTGCTGCCGCGGCCAGCGTATGGGCATCTTTTCCGGCTCCGGCGTCGGCAAATCCGTGCTGTTGTCGATGCTGGCACGTTACGTCGCCGCCGACGTCACCGTGATCGGGCTGGTCGGCGAACGCGGCCGCGAAGTACAGGAATTCCTCCAGGACGACCTCGGCGAAGCCGGCCTTACCCGCTCGGTTGTGGTGGTCTCGACCTCCGATGAGCCGGCGCTGATGCGCCGCCAGGCCGCGCATGTGACGCTCGCCATCGCCGAATATTTCCGCGACGAGGGCAAGGACGTGCTGGTGCTGATGGACTCGGTGACGCGCTTTGCCATGGCGCAGCGCGAGATCGGGCTCTCGGCCGGCGAGCCGCCCACCGCCAAGGGCTATACGCCGACCGTTTTCACCGAATTGCCGCGGCTTCTGGAACGGGCCGGGCCGGGCACCGAGCAGGGCACCATTACCGGCGTTTTCACGGTGCTCGTCGACGGCGACGACCACAACGAGCCGATCGCCGACGCTGTGCGCGGCATCCTCGACGGCCATATCGTCATGGAACGCGCCATTGCCGAGCGCGGGCGCTATCCGGCCATTAATGTGCTGAAATCGATCTCGCGGACCATGCCCCGGGCGGCTGACCCGGCTTACCTGCCGGCCTTGAGCAGGGCCCGTCAGGTCATGGCGACCTATGCGGATATGGAGGAGCTCATCCGGCTCGGCGCCTACCGCACCGGAACCAGCGCCGATGTCGATGAGGCCATCCGGCTGCACAAGCCGCTCGAGGACTTCCTGCGCCAAGGTAAGGAAGAAGCAACCAGCTTGGCCGAAGGATATCGCCGGTTGGCGCAAATTGTGGCGAGCGCGGAAACCGAACGCTAACGTTATGCGGAAACCGAACGCTAACGTTATCATGCCACGATCCGAGCCTTCGGGGACATTGCGCCCGGTTTTGGCGGCGCAAAATCCCGGGTTTTAGGTCGCAAGGCTTCGGGGGAGTATGTAGTCGATGAAGTCCCGTGAGACGCTTATTCGCCTGAAGAAGTTTCAGGTCGACGAGAAGCGGCGCAAAGTGGCGCAGATCGAAACCATGATCGCCGAGTTCGAGCGCATGGGCGGCGATCTCGAGCGCGAGATCAAGGTCGAGCAGGATCGCGCCGGAATTCACGATCCCGGCCATTTTGCCTATCCGACCTATGCCAAGGCGGCGATCTCGCGGCGCGAAAATCTCAAGCGGTCGGCCGACGAACTGCGTATCCAGCTCGACGACGCGAAATCGGCGCTCGGCGAAGCTTTCGACGAGCTGAAAAAGGTCGAATTGCTCGACGAGCGCGACCAGATGCGTGAGCGCGAGGCTGAAGAAGCCGCCGAGCAGGCCGAGCTAGATGGCATAGCGCTTCTGCGCATGCGCGGCGCCGCACCAGCCTAAGATCTAAAGCTTCGACTGTTTGCCCGCTATCACGGCTGAGCCTCTGTCCGGGGCCGTTTGCGCATGCGCGTTTCGATGACAGCGCGTGTGACCGCCCGACTTGTCTCAAAATGCGACGCTATTTCCACTGGTTGACAACGCGTTTCGCTCTCGACGAAAGGCGGCCTCAGCGGCGATAATCAATTCCGGGGTCAGGCCCGGATAAGGCCTTTGGGGCCAGCTCTACGATCGCTGGGGCAGTTATGTTGATGCAGACGGAGCTCGTCTGGCTACTTGGCGCCGTCGCCAAAGGCGACGAGGCGGCATTCGAGCGCCTTTATGCCGCGACCCGCGCGAAACTTTATGGCGTCCTGCTCCGTATCTTGGGTCGACCGGCACTGGCCGACGAGGTCATGCAGGAGACCTATCTGAAGGTTTGGAAGATGGCCGACCAATTCGACCCGCAGGTCGGAAGCCCGATCACCTGGATGGTGGCGATCGCGCGCAACCGCGCCATCGATATCGCGCGCAAGCGTGGCGATCTGTCGATCGAGGACGAGCCCGAGGCGCTCGAGGTCGCGGCCGAGACACCGCAGCCGTTGGCGCGGCGCGAGATGACCGAAGAGCTCAAGCGGCTGTTGTCCTGCCTCGGCAAGCTCGATCCCGAGAAGCAGCGTATCGTGCTGCTCGCTTATTACAGTGGCTGGAGCCGCGATCAGCTCGCGCAAAAGCTCGATATCCCGGTCAACACGATCAAAACCTGGCTCCGCCGCAGTCTGCTCGAAATTCGCGAATGTATGGGGCCCAGATGACGACCGGGCTCAAAGAACGAAGAAAAGCGCGCTTGAGGTAAGGGCTATGTATGACGACGACAGAGATGCGCTTGCCGCCGAATATGTTCTGGGGACCCTCTCCGCCGACGAGCGCGACCAGGCCGAAGCGCTGCTCGCCATCGACCCGGGCTTCGCCGAGATCGTGCGGGTGTGGGAGCGCCGGCTTGGCGAACTCAATGTCATGGTCGAAGCGGTCGAGCCGCCGCCGCAGGTCTGGGAGAAGATCAAGACCGAAACCATGGAGCCCAATATCGCGGTGCCGGGACCGCGGCTGACGGCCGAGGAAGAGTTCTCATTCCCGCCGATCGAAGACGACGCGCCGAAGACCGCCCACGAGCCGACGGCGGAGCTCCCGCCCGAGGCGGCCGCCACCGAGCCGGTTGCGGAGGAGGGGGCGCAAGAGGAGCCGCGCGAGCCGCACGATTTGGAAGAGCCTGCCGCGCCGGCCGGCCTGGAGCCCTTGGAAGACTTGTTGGGCGAACAGCCGCAGCCGCAGGATTTGGACGAGACGGTGCTGGCATCAAGCCTGTTGCCGCCCGAAGCGGGGTCGGCGAGAGCGTCGGCGCCGGCTGAAAAGCCGGGCCTCGCCGAGGAGCACGACTTCGAATCCGACCTGAAAGCGGTCGTACTGGAGGATCTCGGACGGACGCCGGGCAAGGAGAACCGGCGAGCTCTGGCGCCCGAACCATCTGCGCCGCTCTTGCCGCCGCGGGTCGAGCGCAGCGCCGACGTCATCGTTCTTGCTCGCCGCGTGCGGCGCTGGCGGACGTTTACGGTCGCGATGAGCGCAATCGCGGCGCTGCTTGCGCTTTATGTCGGGGTCTCGCAGTTCGCGCCGGGTCTCATTCCGATGAGCCGGCAGGGGCTGCCGACCGTCGCGGCGCAAGTGACCGCACCGTCACCGTCGCGCTTGGTCGCGGTCCTGCAGCAGGATCCGACGACGCCGGCCTTTCTGGTCTCGATCGATCCGGCGAGCCGCATGCTGACGGTGCGCCGGGTGTCCGCGGCGCCGGAGCCGGGCCGCAGTTACGAGCTGTGGCTGATCTCGAACAAATACCCGGCACCGCGCTCGCTCGGCGTGGTCGGCGCAGGCGAATTCACCGCGCGAGCGCTGCCGTCGGGTTTCGATGCCGATACGATCAAGACGGCGAGCTACGCCATCTCGCTCGAGCCGGAGGGCGGCTCGACGACCGGCGCGCCGACCGGTCCGATCTTGTTCAAAGGGCAGGTGGTGGAGTCGTTGCCTGGATCCACAGGCTGATCGCCAAAATTTTGGCCCGCGTTGGACGCGGGCCATTCAACTTTTCACGCCAGTAACCGAATACCAAATGACACGCACGCGTTACCGGACGGCCGGATTACCGGATGGTCGGCACTTGGCCGCTCATCGTTGTCGGTGCGCCGGCTCTGACCAGCGGCGCGGTGCCGAGATCGAGGCCGTTGCCGACATTGGCGAAAATGCCGACGACAGCGACGACGGTCGCACAGACGATGCCAATCACTACGATCTTCAAGTGCGTTGCGCGGTCGGCGCTGTACATCGAATGGTTCATAGCCACCTCCCGTTTCTGCTCGTTAGTCGCAGCAGTCGGGTCAAAGGGTTCACTGGAGTTGTCGCCTCGCTGGCGAAAATTAACCTGTCCCAGCCTGTTCAATTAGGGTGTGATGCCAGACACAAAAACGCGTCTTCACAGAACCTTGAACTGTCGTGATAACGCTTGATCGGTGATCGGGTTCCCCGAACGGGACACCGAAAATGAGCTGAAAAAGTCGAGCTGAAAGACATCAAACAAATTCGCACCGCAACATGCCTTCGAGAGGGACACCGTGAATCAGATCGTATCGCAACGTGTCGTGGCCGAACTCGCGCCGACCGGCGTTCTGCGCGCCGGCATCAATATGAGCAACATGCTGTTGGTGACGGGGCGGACCGAGTCGGGCGATCCGGCGGGTGTGTCGCCCGACATGGCCGCCGAAATCGCCCGGCGGCTCGATGTCGCGGTAACTTATGTCAGATACGAAAAGCCGTCGCTGTTGGCCGACGCCGCCGGCACCAATGCCTGGGATATCGGGCTCATCGGCGCCGAGCCGGCACGGGCGGAAAAGATCGCTTTTACGGCGGCCTATTGCGAGATCGAGGCGACCTATCTGGTGCCGGAAAAATCGCCCTTCAAGAGCGCGGCCGAGGTCGACCAGACCGGCGTCCGCATCTCGGTCAAGCGCGGCACGGCCTACGATCTGTGGCTCGAACGCAATATCAAGCACGCCACCGTGCTGCGCTCGGACACCGCCGACGGGCCGCTCAATCAATTCGTCGCCGACAAGCTTGAGGCCATGGCGAGCCTGCGGCCGGCATTGCTCGATGACGTCAAAAAGGTACCAGGGACCAAAATCCTGCCCGGCAATTTCGCCGCGGTGCAGCAGGCGATCGGCACCAACAAAAGCAACACGGCCGGTGCCGCGTTTCTTGCCGACTTTGTCGCTGAAGCCAAAAGATCGGGGCTCGTGGCGCGGCTGATCGAAAGGCATCACGTCTCCGGTCTTTCGGTTGCGCCTTAGACCCTGATCCGATTCAATTGAATCGGATCAGGGTCTAGATTCTTTGCTCGAGCATGATCCCGAAAACCGGTTTCCACTTTTCGGGATCATGCTCTGGCACGCGACCCCGGAGCCGCAGCAGTAAAACCGGTCAGATACTGCCGACGGTCTTCAGCCGCGCCCGCGGGTGGATCTCGGACTGCGCCAGCACTGTGGTCTGGGCGCGGAAGCGCTCGACGATGCCGCGCACGAAGGGTCGAATGGCGGGCGAGGTGACCAGGACCGGCGCCTCGCCCTCGCGCGCAGCCTGTTCGAATTTCTCCCGGATCAGATTGATGAATTCGGTGAGCTTCGACGGCTGCATGGCAAGGCTGCGGTCGTCGCCCTGGCCGACGATCGATTCGGCGAAGGCCTGCTCCCATTTCGCCGTCAGCGCGATGATCGGCAGCGTGCCGTCCAGCGTGAGGTGCTGGGCGCAGAGCTGGCGCGCCAGGCGGGCGCGCACGTGCTCGGCAAGCATCGTGGTGTTGCGCGTCGCCGCAAGCCCGTCGGCAATGCCTTCGAGGATGGTCGACAGATCCCGGATCGAGACGCGCTCGGCGAGCAGGATCTGCAGCACGCGCTGGATGCCGGAAACGGTGATCTGGCCGGGCACGATGTCCTTCATCAGCTCGCTCTGCTCTTTCGGCAGATCCTTGAGCAGTTTCTGCACCTCGCCATAGGACAGGAGCTCCGACATATTGGCCTTGATCAGCTCGGTCAGATGCGTGGCGAGCACGGTCGCGGCGTCGACTACGGTGAGGCCTTTGACGGAGGCTTCCTCCTTCAGCGAGGCGTCGATCCAGGTCGCCGGCAGCCCGAAGGTCGGCTCGGTCGTGTGCGTGCCCGGCAGCGTTACCTGATTGCCGGTCGGGTCCATGACCATGAACTGGCCGTGCCAGACCTTGCCGCTGCCGGCCTCGACCTCCTTGATCTTGATGACGTAGGTGTTGGCCTCGAGCTGCATATTGTCGAGGATGCGCACCGACGGCATCACGAAACCCATTTCGATCGCCAGTGACCGGCGCAGCGCCTTGATTTGCTCGGTCAGACGATCGGCGCCGTTGGGCGCATTGACCAGCGGCAGCAAGGCATAGCCGAGCTCAATCTTGAGTTCGTCCATCTTGAGCGATTGCGCGATCGGCTCCTCGACCGGCGCTGCTTTGGCGTCTTCTACCTTCTTGGTCTCGGCCATGACGGCCCGCTTGCCGCGCCGGTCGATCACATAAGCGAGCGCCGCCGTGCCGCCGCCGAGCGCCAGGAATGGGATCATCGGGATGCCCGGCAGCAGCGCCATGACCAGCATGACGCCGCCCGACATGCCCAGCGCCTTGGGATAGCCGGAGAGCTGGCCGAACAGCGCCTTGTCGGCGGCGCCGCTGACGCCGGCTTTCGACACCAACAGGCCGGCCGCCGTCGACACGATCAGCGCCGGTATCTGCGTTACCAGGCCGTCGCCGACGGTGAGGAGGGTATAGGTGCGGCCGGCTTCGGCGAAGCTCAAGCCCTCCTGCACGATGCCGATGATCATGCCGCCGATGATATTGATCATGACGACGAGAAGCCCGGCAATGGCGTCGCCGCGGACGAATTTGGAGGCGCCGTCCATGGCGCCGAAGAAGCCGGACTCGTCTTCGAGATTCTTGCGCCGCTGCCGCGCCTGCTTGTCGTCGATCAGGCCGGCATTGAGGTCGGCGTCGATCGCCATCTGCTTGCCGGGCATGCCGTCCAAGTGGAAACGCGCCGCGACTTCGGCGATACGGCCCGAGCCCTTAGTGATGACCACGAAATTCACGATCACCAGGATCGTGAACACGATGATGCCGATCACGAAATTGCCGCTCATCACGAAATTGCCGAACGCCTCGATGACGTGGCCGGCGGCGGCGGTGCCTTCATGACCGTGCCCGAGAATGAGCCGCGTCGACGCCAGGTTCAGCGACAGCCGCAGCATGGTCGAGATCAAGAGCACGGTCGGAAACGCCGAGAATTCGAGCGGCGTCTGAATGAACAGCGACGTCATCAAGATCAGCACGGCAAACGTGATCGAGACGGCGAGCGCGAAGTCGAGGAGGATCGGTGGCAGCGGCAGAATGAGGATCACAAGGATCGTCATGATGCCGAGCGCTAGCCCGATATCGCCCCGCCGCAGCATGGTGCCGAAGTCAGCGAGCCGGGATAACGTGGTTTCCCCGCTCTCCACTGTGGTTGTGTCACTCATACCGGTTGATGCGCCCCGTCTGCGGTCACGCGATCCAAAGCTGTGGGTTGCGGCAGGAATGCCGCTGGTGTGGAGAATTGGACCTGCACTTGCGTCCAAGGCTGGCCCCGAAGAGCAAGGTGGAAAGGATTACGCCGTTGAGCTACGCCAAGCGGGCACGCCTCCTGTTACGCCTTCTGGGCAAAATCTGCCGGGTTTATGGTTACCGGCCGGTTAACGGCGGGCCTGTTATGTGCGCAAGGCGCGCCGGAGCGACGAGGAGCAATGATGTTCGTGCGTGTTCGCGGCCGTGGCGCCGCCGTTTTTCGGGCTTTCGCCCTGATCGCACCGGTTTTTCTTGTTTTTCTTGGTGCGCCGGCGGCTCTCGCCGACGGCATCGAGCCCGGCCTGTGGAAGATCACGGCGCAGACCAAAGCCGAAGGCATGGCCAGTCCGCCGCACGAATCGGCGAAATGCCTGACCGAGGACGAGACCAAAGATCTCGCCACCACGTTCTCGCCGGTCCCACGCATGATCAATTCGGAATGCTCCCCGATCGAACGCCAGCTCGACGGCGCGCGGCTCGACTGGCGTCTGGTCTGCAAGGGCCAGCTCAATGTCGAACTGACCGGCGCGTTCAATTTCGACAGCGCGCATCATTACACGGCGACGGTGCATACCCAGGCCGCCATTGGCGGCCAAACCATGGACACGCTGGATATGCTGGAAGGGCAGTGGATGTCGGCGGCCTGCCAGTAGTGCCGCAGCCGCGGATGGACTAGGCGGCTTTTCGCGGCAGATGTTAAAATCGCAGACGACGCGTTATTTCGCCGTGTCGTTCAGGACAAAGAGCAGAGCCCGGGTCGATCATGCCGTCATCGCCACACCCTGCGCATTCGCACTCCGTCGATGAGTGGACGCATAATCACGCCTTTCTCGGCGCGTATCACGCCGCGCATGAGCGCCGGACCTGGAGCGTCGTCGCGCTCACTGCCTTTATGATGATCGCCGAGATCACGGGCGGCACGCTGTTCGGCTCGATCGCGCTGGTTGCCGACGGCTGGCATATGGGCACCCATGTCGCGGCGCTGGCCATTGCGGGCTTGGCTTATCTCTTGGCCCGCCGCCACGCTGACGACCAGCGCTTTTCGATGGGCACCGGCAAGTTTGGCGAACTCGCCGCGTTTTCGAGCGCCATCATTCTGGGAATGATCGCGCTCGGCATCGCATACGAATCGGTCATGCGGCTGACCAGCCCTATCGCCATTCATTTTCGCGAGGCCATTCCGATCGCGGCGCTTGGCCTGTGCGTCAATATCGCGAGCGCCTGGCTGTTGCGCGACGAGCACGACCACGCGCATGGCCATGGCCACGGCGGCGCGCTTGCGTATCATGATGCGGATCACAATCATGACCATGCATATGATCACGACCACGACCACGACCACGACCACGAGGCTCAAGGCGCCGGCGGCCACGACATCAATCTGCGCGCCGCTTATGTCCATGTGCTGGCCGATGCGCTGATGTCGATCCTGACGATTGCCGGCTTGGATTGCCGGCTTGGGCATCGCCTGGAAGCTCGACTGGAATTTCATCGATCCGCTGGTCGGGTTGGTCGGCTCGGCGGTGATCGCGAGCTGGGCGTTAAATCTCCTTCGCTCTGCGGGCGGCGTGCTGCTCGATACCGTTCCCGATCCCGATCTGACGCAGAGCATCCGCTCACGCATCGAAGTCGGCGGCGACCGGCTCTGCGATCTTCACGTCTGGCAAGTCGGACCGGGACACATTGCGGTGATGGCGTCCGTGGTTTCACAAACGCCGCAACCGCCGGTGGTCTATAAGCAGCGTCTTGAGGGCCTCGCCGGACTCTGTCACGTCACCGTCGAAGTCAATGCCGGCGCGTGCTGAGATGCTGAAATCGTCTTTGGCACGTTCTGTCGCCCTGGTGGCGGCCTTTGGCGCGCAGACGGCAATTGCCCAGGACGCCATCGTGCAGGAGCGGCCGGCGGCCTTCGTCGATGCCGGGACTGTCGTGCCTGGACTGATCCCGGAAATGCGTTACGCGACCGCGCATAATTTCACCGGACGGCCGATCGACGGCTATGAGGCGCGGCACTGCCTCCTCACCAAAGAGGCCGCAAGCGCGCTCGCCGCCGTGGCGCGCGATCTCGCGCCGCAAGGACTTTTGATCAAGGCGTTCGACTGCTACCGGCCGACGCGGGCGGTGGAGAATTTCATCCGCTGGGCGCGCGATTTCAACGATCAGGTAGCGCGGGCGGAATTCTATCCGAATGTCGACAAGCGCACGCTGTTCCGCGACGGCTATATCGCTTCGCATTCCGGGCATTCGCGCGGCTCGACCATCGATATGACGCTGGCGCGCGCCGACGGCATCGAGCTCGACATGGGCACGCATTTTGATTTTTTCAGCCCGCGGTCGTGGACCGCCGATGCGAGCATCAGCCCCGAACAGCACGCCAACCGCATGCTCCTGGTCGCGGCGATGCGCCGGCGCGGCTTTCGCAACTACGACAAGGAATGGTGGCACTTCACGCTGACGCCGGAACCGTTCCCCGACACCTATTTCAATTTTCCGGTGCGGTGAAAGCTTCGCCGGCGCGGTTCAAATCAGCGCCGTCGCCGTCAGATAGGCGCCGAGCAGCGCGAGCCCGATCAGGAACCAGCGACGAAAAGTTTCCGGCGACAGGCGCAGCCGCAGCGCCTGTCCGGCCCACATGCCTAAACCAGCCATCGCCAATACGCCGAGCGTCGGGCCGGCGAGCGTGATCTTGAGCGCGCCGGCCAGCGCGAGATTGACCGACAGCGCCACGGTCCCGACCGTGAATGTCAGTCCAAGCGCCTGGACAAGATCTCCTTTTCGAAGCCGATGGCCTGCAGATAGGGCACGGATGGAATCATGAACACCCCAGTCGCGGCGGTGATAATGCCGGTCAGGGCGCCAATGATCGGCCCGAGCCAGGGTTCGTGCGCCTTCTGCACCTTGACATGCAGCGAAGCCAAAGCGGTCAGCGCATAGATCAGAAGCGTCACGCCCAGAAACACGGCGCCGTAGCGCGAATGCGATCCCGTCATCAATCCGGCGCCGGCCCAGATTCCGAGACTCAGCGTGGCCATCATCGGCCAAAGCCGAACAACGATCGGCCAGAGCGACGGGCCGGCTACCAGTTGCCAGATATTGGTGACGAATGTCGGCAATACGACGAGAGCCGCGGCCTGCAAGGGCGTCATGACGATGGCGAGCAATCCCATCGAAACCGTGGGCAGCCCGAGGCCGGTGGCGCCTTTGACCACGCCGGCAAGCACGAACAACAAAGCGATATAGATCGTCAGTCCGCTGAGCATGGCGCGACATAACAGGCGCTCGTGCGATTACGCAATTCGGCGCTGACGTAGCGTGCCTTCGAGCGAGACGGAGGGAACCGGTGCGGCGGGGCTAGCTTTTTCTTTTGAGCATGATCTTTTCCGAAATCCGGTTTCCACCCTCGGATCGAGTCCGAGGGCAGGCTTTTTCGGGACCATGCTCTAAAGCCCGAGATAGAACTTCTTGATCAGATCGTTGTTGTTGAGTTCGTCAGCCGAGCGGCCTTCGAAGGCGATCTTGCCGTGAACGATGACATAGCCGCGGTCGGCAATGCGGATCGCCTGGGTGAAGTTCTGCTCCGCCATCAGCACGGTGAGCGAATAACGCTGTTTCATCTCGTTGATGGCATCGATGGTCCGGCTGACCAGGATCGGCGCCAGCCCGACTGAAGGTTCGTCGACCAGGAGGATTTTCGGCGCCAGCATCACCGCGCGGCCAAGCGCCAGCATTTGCTGTTCGCCGCCCGACATGCTGCCGGCACGCTGTTTGCGACGCTCGGCCAGCCGCGGAAAGGTCTCGTAACAGACGGCAAGGTTGCGCGCGAGCTCGCGGCGCGCGGTCTGACGGAACGCGCCGAGCAGGAGATTTTCCTCCACCGTGAGCAGGGGAAACAGCCTTCGGCCTTCCGGCACTAGCGCGATGCCGAGATCGACGATCTCCTCGGTAGTGCGGCCGACCAGATTGTAATTGATGCCGTCGATTTCGGCGACGATCGAGCCGACATTGGGCCGCACGATGCCCATGATGCATTTCATCAAGGTCGATTTGCCGTTGCCGTTAGTGCCGAGCAGCGCCACGGTCTCGCCGCCCGCGACCTTGAGCGAGACATCGTCGATCACGCGCACCGCGCCATAGGCGGCGTGAATACCGGATATGGTCAGGCTATTGGCCAAGATAGGCTCGCTCCACTTCCGGATCGCGCATTACGTCTTCGGGCTTGCCGTCGGCGATCTTCTTGCCGGAGACCAGCACGACAAGACGGCGGGAAAAGCTCATCACCGCACTCATGATGTGCTCAATCAGGATCACGGTGACACCCTGATCGTTCAAGCGCACCAAGAGCGTCAAAATGTCCTCGACCTCCGAATGCGTCAGTCCGGCCATCGCCTCGTCGGCGATCAGGAGCTTCGGTTCCGCCGCCATGGCGCGGGCGAGCTCGAGCTTGCGCATTTCCACCTGGGTCAGATCGCGCGGCATGTGTCGCGCTTTGGCTTCGAGGCCGACTTCGCGCAACAGCGTCGCGCAGCGCTCTTCGATCAAATGCTGCGACAGATGAATGCCGCGCGCGCCGACGGTGTAAAGCAGCGGAATGCGGATATTGTCGGCGAGGTTCATGCTGACGAAGGGCCGCGGCAGCTGAAAGCTCCGCGCCAAGCCGAGATGGGTGCGCCGGTGCGCGTCTAGTCCGTCGAGTTTCCGGCCGTCGAATTCGACGCTGCCTTGCTCGTTGTGCAAGGTGCCGCAGATGCAATTGACCAGCGTCGATTTGCCCGAGCCGTTCGGTCCAATCAGGCCGAGCCGCTCGCCGGCCGGAATCGACAGCGAAATCTTGTCCAGCGCGACAAAGCCGCCGAACCGCTTGCTGAGATTGTCGATCGCAAGAAGCGCGCTCATGACGCCATCCTCATGCCGCCACTCTCATGGCACCACTCTCATGGCACGGTCTCCGGCGATTGCGTCTCGACATGGCGGCGGCCGACGAATTCGGGAGGCTTGCGCCGCAGATAAGTCTGGACGAGACCGACAATGCCGTTGGGCGCGACGATGACGAAGCCGACCAGGAGAAGGCCGACGATCAACAGATTAACCGCCGACGAAATGGTGACTGTGGCGATCTGCTGCAGCGAGCCGAGCAGGATGGCGCCGACCAGCGGCCCGATCCAGCTCGTCGTGCCGCCGATCAGCGGCATGGCGATCGAATTGACGGCGTAGTCGAGCCCGAAGGTCGAGGCTGGCTGCAGGTAGCCGATATAATAGGGGAACGGCGCGCCGGCCATGCCCATCAGCGCGCCGGAAATCGTCGTGGCGATGAGCTTCAATTTCAGCGTCGGCACGCCGGCCGCCTCGGCCGCCAATTCGTCGTCGCGGATGGTGGCGAAGCCGTAGCCGAGCCGGGAATGCTCGATCAGCCGCGCGATGGTGATGGCGGCGACAGCCAAGAGCAGCATGCATAGGAACAGATATCTGATATAGGGGCCGATCGGCGCGATTTCCTCAGGCCGCACGATATAGGCGCCGCGCGAGCCGCCGACGAAATCCCAATTGACGATCAGCGTCTGCAGCACCACGGCAAGCGCGAGCGTGGCGATGGCAAAGAACGCGCCGCGCAGCCGCAGTGTCAGATAGCCCATGCCGAAACCGACCAGGCCCGACACCGCGCCGCCAATCAGGATCAAAACCGGCATCGGCAGGCGGTAGAATTCGTTTTCGGTGATGAACTTGTAAATGGCGACCGTCGAATAGGCGCCGAGCGCGAAAAACGCCGCCGAGCCGAAATTCACGTAGCCGCAATAGCCGCCGAGAATGTTCCAGGCCGTCGACAGCACGACATATTGCAGGACGACATAGCCCGCGAAAAACACATAGTCGTTGCCGGAGGAGAGCGCGAGGCCGAACACGACGGCGGCGATGCCAAGCCACATGAGGAAAAAGAGCGGCGTGCGCACGGGTCAGCGTCCCAATAGGCCGGCCGGTCGGACCGCCAGCGTCAGCAGCAAAAATCCAAACGACACCGCCGGCGCCCAGGACGGGCCGTAGAATGTCGCGGTGAGGCTTTCGACGATGCCGAGCAGCATCGCTGCGATCACCGTGCCCGGCAGGCTGCCCATGCCGCCAAGCACGCAGATCGCAAAGACACGGCCGATATATTCGCGGCCGACCGACGGCTCGACCGGCTGGATGATGATGAGAAACGCGCCGGCCAGCGACGCCGTCGCGATCGAAATGCCGAAGGCGATGCGCTTGATGCGGACCGGATCCACGGCCATGAGGCGAAGCGCCAGCTGATCTTGCGCCACCGCCATGATGGCGCGGCCGATAAAGGTGCGCGTCAGGATCAGCTGCAGCACCGCGATAAGAAGGAGCGACACCAGGAACGGCACGAGAATGCGCAACGGCACGTCGATCATGCCGAGATGCAGGGTCGGGCCGATATAGCGCGCATCGACATAGCGGTAATCGACGCCGAAATAGAGCACCAGCGTCACTTCGGTGATGAACAGAAGGCCGAAAAAGAAGGCAAGCCCGCGCAGCGATTCCTGGCCGCGTTTCTCGAACGCGACGTAATAGACCTGATAGATGACGGCGCCGAGCACATAGAACAGCGGGGTCGCAATGATCGCGGCGATGATCGGATCGATGCCGAACGTTGCATTGGCGATATAGGCGACGTAGGAGCCGAGGATGATGAAGGCGGGGTGGGCGATGTTGACGATGTCGAGGATGCCGAACGACAGCGAAACGCCCGACGTCACCGCGGCATAGAATCCGCCGATCAGGATGCCCGAGACAATGGCATTGACGAGAAGATCGAACGAAAAAATCATTACTCAGCTACTGAGCCGAGCGCATCCGCTCAGGCTTTCCCCCTCTGGTCTTATTTTCTTCTCGTTATCGCCCGCGAGTGCGGACAATAGCAACCTTATTGGGCCTGTGGCCGTTTTGGGTCATCCGTCTCCGTCGAGACTTCCCCGTGACCCAGCTGCCCCGCTACCGCGGGGCTTCCTCGTTAGCCTATATCACGCCGCGGCGCGAACCTTGTCCGGAATGGCGAGCGGCTTATTGGCGCTGTTGAGAAACTCGATGGTCATGAAAACCATCTCTTTGTCGCCGAGATTTTCGAGGTCGTGGACCTTGAACTCGCCAGGACCATAGGTCTCGTGGCGGGTCTCGCCGGGCACATAGCTGTATTCGACGGTGGTGCCGTCATGGATGTGCTGGCGTCCGCGTCCGCCAGAGACCGCGGTCCAGAAATAATCGAGCACGTGGCGGTGAAAGCCGATGCGCTCGCCTGGCGCGAGCCGGATGATCCAGACCCGGACCTTCTCGCTTTCCGACAGGAGCGTCGAGCCGACGCAGCCGTTCGGGTTCTGCCGCTCGCGCTCGAATTCCGCGGCGATGGCCGGCGGCCAAGCCGACTTGTCGGCGTGGTCGCTGGTTTTATCCAACATGGTCAGGGCCATTATTTCCTCCGCAAAGATAGCTTTCCGCCAAGGATTCTGAGCACACTATAGAAAACCTTTCCGGCTTAGGAAATAGTCGCAAAAGCCGGGAAACAATGGGAAACCTGAATGGTGAGGACACGCCGAGCGCTTGTTATCGGCGGCTCGATGAGCGGCCTTTTGACCGCCATCATGCTGACGCGGCGAGGATGGGACGTCGACGTTTTCGAGCGCGCCGAGGAGGAACTGGCCGGCCGCGGCGCCGGCATCGTCGCCCAGCCGGAATTGATCGCGCAGCTTGAGGCGCTCGGCATCGATACCGCCGACCTCGGCGTTGCCATTACGACACGAAAGATCTTTGACCGCGACGGCGGCGTCAGCGCAACCAGCACTTGTCCGCAAATTCTGACTGCCTGGGAACGGGTCTATCGCTTACTGCGTTCCGCGTTTCCGCCGCAGCGGTATCATCGTGGGCGAGGGCTGAAGACCTTCGTGCAAAATCCGGACGGGGTTGTTGCCCACTTCAACGACGGTCAGTCGTTGCAAGCGGATGTGCTGATCGGCGCCGACGGTTTGCGTTCGACGGTGCGGCAGCAATGCCTGCCTGAAATTGCGCCACTCTATGCCGGCTATGTCGCGTGGCGCGCACTCTTGCCGGAGCGCGACTTCCCGCCGGCGATCCATCGCGAATTATTCATGCTGATGACGTTCTGTCTGCCGCCCGGTGAGCAATGTCTCGGCTATCCGGTCGCAGGACCGAATAACGAGCTGCGCGAGGGTCAGCGCCGCTACAACGTCGTCTGGTATCGGCCCGCCGACGAGCAAGGCGAATTGCAAGAGCTTCTCACCGACAAGAACGGCGTGACGCATTCGATCTCGATCCCACCGCCGCTCATTCGCGCCGAGCCGATCGCCGCCATGCGGGTGGCGGCGGAGCGGCTCTTGGCGCCGCAAGTGCGCGAAATCATCCGCCTGATCGCGGAGCCGATCTTGCAGCCGATCTACGATCTCGAAAGCCCGCATCTCGCGTTCGGACGCGTCGCCATCGTCGGCGATGCGGCCTTCGTGGCGCGGCCGCATGTCGGGGCCGGCGTGTCGAAGGCGTCGGACGATGCCGCCGCGCTCGCTACGGCGCTCGACGATGACGATATCGAAAGCGCGCTGCGCCGCTTCGAGGCGGCGCGCTTGCCCGACAACCGAAGGATTATCGAACGCGCGCGCCACCTCGGCGCCTATCTGCAAGCGACGCAGACCGCCGAAGAGCGCGCCCGCTCGGCGCGGCACAGCATTCCCGAGGCCGTGCTCGCGGAGACCGCGATGATTGATTTTCTACATGCCTAGCGGGATTTTTAGCCTAATTTCGCGTCGAGGGTGATCTGCGCGTTCAGCACCTTCGAGACCGGGCAATTCTTCTCGGCTTCGCCGGCAAGTTTCTTGAATGTTGCTTCGTCGAGATTGGGCACGGTGGCGCGCAGCGTCAGCGCCGATTTGGTGATGCGAAAACCTTGGCCCTCCGGGTCGAGGCTGACGGCGGCCTCGGTTGCGAGTTCGGTCGGCGTGAAGCCCGCGCCTTGCAATTGGAACGCCAGCGCCATGGTGAAGCAGCCGGCATGCGCCGCGGCGATCAGTTCCTCGGGATTGGTGCCTTTCTCGTTCTCGAAGCGGGTCTTGAAGGAATAGGGCGTTTGCGCGAGCACGCCGGAATCGGTGGTGAGGTCGCCGTCGCCGGCGCGGCCAGTGCCGCGCCAAACCGCTTTGGCCTTGCGGATCATCGAAGTCTCCTGTGCTGAAATGGTTTTCGCCGGCCGCCGGAAAGCGTTCGCGGCAGGCGCGCAGACGGGCTTACTCTATGGCCGCTGCGCGCTGTTTGTCAGTGCCCGGCATGGGTTTTTCGAGCAAAGGATCGTGAACGATCGTCTTGCCGCAATAAAGCTCCCGGATTTCGGCGTCATTCAGCCCCAGAATGTCGCGCAAGATCTCCTCGTTGTGCTCGCCGAGCCGGTCCGCCGTGAGGTCGGCCGCCGGCGTCCAGCGCGAGAATTTTGCGGCAAGCCCCGGAATGTCGAACGGCCCAATGTCGCGATCGGTGACGCGGCGCACGGTGCCGCGCGCGCGCAAATGCGGATGCGCCATGGTTTCGTGCAGGCTGAGCACCGGCGCGCACGGAACGCGCTCCGCTTCCAGCGCCGCAATGGCGTCATCTCGGCTCGCGAATTGCGCAAGCCAGTTTTCGATGATGCCCTTGAGCGCCGCGTTGTTGTCACGCCGCGCCCGCGCGTCGTGGAAGCGTGCATCCTCGGCCAGATCCGGCCTGTTCATCGCCTTGACCATCAGCGGCCATTGATGCGGCATCACCATGATCGAAATGAATTCGTCATTGTTGCAGCGGAATACGCCGGTCGGACCGCCGTCGGGATGCAACGAGCCCATGCGCGGCGGATGGAATTGCCGGCCGCGCAGCGATGATTTCGGCACATTGACTTCGTGCATGTTGAAATAGGTGTCGATCAGCGAGCAATCGATATACTGGCCTTCGCCGGTGCGCTCGCGATGCAGCAGCGCAAAGCCGACCGCCATCGCCGCGGTCACGCCGGTCGCGCTGTCGCTGATGGCGATCGGCAGTTGCGCCGGCCCGCGATCGGTCTCGCCGATGCAGGCAGTAATGCCGGCATAGGCCGCGCCCATATAGTCGAAGCCGGGCTTGTCGCTGAGCGGGCCGGATTGTCCGGCGAGCGAGATCGAGCACATGATCAGCTTCGGATTGATCGCCGAGAGCTTGTCATGGCCGAGCCCAGCGCGCGCCATCACGCCCGGGGCGAAATTCTCGACGACGACGTCGACCTTCGGCATAAGCGCATAGATAAGCGCACGGCCGCGCTCCTGCTTGATATCGACGGCGAGCGACTTCTTCGAATGATTGTGCTGGAAGTAATAGGTGCTTTGCGACGTCTTCTTCAGGTCCGGATCGCGGGGTTTGTCGCCGGAAAAACGCCCGCGGTCGCCGAACGGCGCGAGCTCGAGCTTGATCACCTCGGCGCCCATTTCGGCAAGGATGCGCGTGCAGGTCGGCGCGGCGACGAACTGACCGATATCGAGCACCCGGTAGCCTTTGAGCATCGGCAGGTTTTGCATCGCTTTTCACCATTGTGTGGCGCGCGCGGCGAGGCGCACGCTCAACGCGCCGCGAATTGCTTTTGGCCGAACAGAACGTCCCAGGTCTCGCCCACCGGCTTTTCTTTGTTCTTGTCGAGGCGATCCGTCAGCACGGCCACGCCGCGTTGCACGGCAGGGCGGGCGCGCACCGCGTTGTACCAGCGCTGCAAGTTCGGCCACGCCGCAATATCCTGGCCCTGCCATTTATAGGGCCGCAGCCATGGATAAACCGCCATGTCGGCAATCGAATAATCGCCGGCGAGGTATTCGGCTTCGCCAAGCCTGTTATCGAGCACCCGATAGAGCCGCGTCGCTTCACTGGTATAGCGCTCGATGGCGTAGGGGATTTGTTCCTTGGCGTAGCGGCGGAAGTGATGCGCCTGGCCGAGCATCGGACCGATGCCGCCCATCTGGAACATCAGCCACTCAATAACTTCGTAGCGGCGGCGCATATCGGCGGGCATAAAACGGAAGCCCGCCTTCTCGGCGAGATACATCATGATGGCGCCGGATTCGAACAAAGCGAGCGGCTTGCCGTCGGACCCATCATGATCGACCAGCGCCGGAATCTTGTTGTTCGGGCTGATCTTCAGAAAATGCGGATTGAACTGCTCGCCTTTGCCGATATGGACCGGCACGACGTTATAGGCGAGCCCGAGCTCTTCGAGCAGGATCGTCACCTTATAGCCGTTGGGCGTACACCAGAAATAAAGGTCGAGCATCGCCGTCACACCGCTTGCTTGAGCGGCTGCCCGCGTTTGAGGCCGGCTTCGGCCAGCCTCTGCTCCAAAAGCCCCATGCGGTCGTAACCCCAGAACGGTTCGTTCTGGAAATAGAACATCGGCACGCCGAATACCTGGTCGGTCACGGCGTCCTGTTGCGCGCGCTCGTAGTCGGCGGGACCTTCGCCGGTGAGATAGTCGCGATAGCCTTGCACCGAGAGGCCGACGCTTTCGACGACCGGCGCAATGGCATCGGCTTCGTCGGCGGCAAGCTCGCGTTTGAAAAAGAGGTCGAAGACCTTATTGCCGTAGGCGCGGAGCTTGCCGTGTTTCTCGGCGTAGAGGCCGCCGATCAATGCCGGCGTGGTATCGAAGATTTTCAAGGGGCCGCGGATCATCAGCCCGCCGCGCATATTGGCCCAGCGCCGCGCGTCCATGTAGGAGTATTTCACTTTGTATTCGGAATATTGGCTGCGTTCGCCTTTGCCTTTCAGGCGCAGCTGGAACGGCTTCCATTTCAGCGTGACGTGATACTTGTCCTCGAGCGCGAAGGCCGGGTCGAAGGCGAGATAAGCGTAGGGGCTCTTGAAGTCGGAATAAACTTTAACTTCGGCCTCCTCGTTCACTTCAGCCTGCTCGCGCTGCATGTGATCCTCTTTGCCAAGTTGCGTGACGCCGACTTTGGCAAGCCGCCGGGGCCAATGTCAATTTGAAATGAATAATGATATTTTATGCCATTCTTGCATGAATGGAGAATGATATGGCCGACCTGCAAGACGTGCCTAACCTGTCGATGAAGCATCTGCGCACGGTGGTGGCGTTAGCGCGGTTCGGCAGCTTCATCGCCGCGGCGTCCTATTTGCGCATGTCGCAGCCAGGCGTCAGCCGGATCGTGCAGCAGGCCGAAACGCGCCTGGGCGTGAAGCTTTTCGCCCGCGGCACGCGCAGCGTGTCGCAGACCGAGGCCGGCCGCGAATTCATCCCGGCGGCGGAGCGGCTTCTCGGCGAGTTCCTGCAGCAATCGCAGAAGGCGCGTGAGCTCGACGGCCAGATGCGCGGCCAGCTCATCATTTCGAGCTTGATGTCGATTTCGCATCGCATCCTGCCGGCGGCACTGGTCGCATTCCGCAAGAAGCATCCGAAGATGCATGTCCAGATCAGGGAAGGACTGACCAGCGCGGTGGCCGAAGACGTCAGGAGCGGCATCGCCGATTTCGGCATCGGCAATGCGCTCGGGCTTGCCGAAGGCATTGTTGCCGACTCGATCGTCAACGAGCCCTGCTATGTGGTGATGCCGAAGCGCCATCGCCTCAGCGCCGCGCCTTTCGTTGCGCTCAAGGATATCGGTGACGAGCCGATGATTTCGATGCCGAGCGATTCAGGCCTGAGGCGCACGCTGGATATGGCCGCAAACGATCGCGGCGTCGTGTTCAATCACAGCATCATCACCAACCAGTTCGGCTCGCTGTTCGATTTCGTCGCCCGCGGGCTCGGCGTCGCCGTCGTTCCCGCCTCGGCTTTGCCGCCGGCTAACGGCTCCAGCGTTGCCGTGAAGCCGCTGCGTCCCGCGATCTCGCGCCGCATCGGCATTCTTCGGCTGGCCGATAAGACCTTGGTGCCGGCGTCGCAGGCGTTCCTCGAAATCTTTCAGCCGAAATTTCTGGCGGCGGCGCGCGGCCAAAGCCGGCCGCACGCGCTGCGATAGTTCACAGATAGCCAGCGCCTGCGCCGGCAGCGAATTTTGCCGGCTCACCCTCCCAGACGATACGGGCGTGTTCGAGCACATAGACGCGGTCGGCATGCGGCAGCGCGAACGTGACGTTCTGTTCGCCAAGGAGCACGGTGATATCGGTGGTTTGCCGCAGCTTCTCCAGCGCCTTGGAAATCTGCTCGAGGATGACGGGTGCGAGCCCGAGCGTCGGCTCGTCGAGGATCAGGAGTTTAGGTTTCATCATCAAGGCGCGCGCGATGGTGAGCATTTGCTGCTCGCCGCCGGACAGCGTGCCGGCCGCCTGTTTCTGGCGCTCGTTGAGGATCGGGAACAGCTCGAACAGCCAGACGATCTGCGCGGCGCTTTCGGCAGGCGGCAGATGCTGGCCGCCGAGGTCGAGATTTTCCCGCACCGTCATGTCGACGAACAGTTCGCGGCCTTCCGGGCATTGTACGATGCCGTTGCGGGCGATCGTCGCCGCGGTCCGGCCGCGCAGCGGCGTGCCTTCACGCCGGATATCGCCTGAATAGGGCAACAGGCCGGAAATGGCGTTGAACAACGTCGTCTTGCCGGCGCCGTTCAATCCGACGACGGAAACGAATTCGCCGGCATGGACGTGGATCGAGACTTTCTCCAGCGCCTGCGCCTTGCCGTAGAACACGCTGACATTGTCGACTTCGAGAAACGGCGTGGTGCGGTCGCGAAACGAAGATTCCGGCCGCGCCGCGGTTTCCATGCTGCCGCCGAGATAGACACGGCGGACGGTTTCGTCGCGCATCACCTCTTCGGCGCTGCCTTCGGCGATTCGTTCGCCGACATACATGGCCAGCACCCGGTCGACGAGGCGTGAGACGCTTTTCACATTGTGGTCGACCAAAAGCACGGCACGGCCGTCGTCGCGCAATTCGCAGATGAGATCGGAGAAGGCTTCCGTTTCGGTCGACGTAAGCCCGGCAAACGGCTCGTCGATCAGAAGCACTTTCGGATCGCGCGCGATCGCCTTGGCGATCTCGATCTTGCGCAGATCGGCGAACGGCAAGGTCGCCGGGCGGCGGTCGAGCACGTGGCCGAGACCGACGCGTGCGGCGATGGCGCGCGCATGCTCGTCGACATCGGGATCGGCAAACAGGCGCGTGAGCTTGTCGGGGAGGAGCGCGAGCTTGATATTCTCGAGCACCGTCTGGCGGTGCAGCGGGCGAGAATGCTGGAACACGATGCCGGCGCCCATGCGCGCGATCTTGTGTGACGGCCAGCCGGCCACCTCGACGCCGCTGATGCGCACCGAGCCGGCATTGGGACGTTCGATGCCCATGATCAGCTTCATCACGGTGGATTTGCCGGAGCCGTTCGGGCCGATCAGGCCGAGAATTTTCCCCGCCTGAACGCTGAGCGCCATGTCCTTGACGGCGACAAGCCCGCCGAAGCGCTTGGTGAGGCCCGAGACTTCGAGATGCGCCTCGAGATGCGCGCCGTTCGCGGTGCTCGCATTGGTGTTCACGAGGGCTCCTTGCTGCGCGTCAGCAGACCGAAGAAGCCGCTCGGGAACAACAGCACGACGACCAGCGCCATGGCGAAAACGACAAAGTTCGAAAGATCGCCGAGCGGCCGCAACGCCTCGCTCATGGCGATGAGAAAGACCGCGCCGAGCACGGCGCCGAGAATGGTGCGCCTGCCGCCGAGCACGGCGGAAATAATGATCTGCACGCCGACGGTGATGTCGACCAGGGTGCCGACCGAGGCGGAGCCGAGATAGAACACCAGCATCGCGCCGGCGAGGCCCGAGAAGAAGGCGCTGATGATAAAGGCAGCGAGCTTGTGCTTCGTGACGTTGAAACCGAGTGCGCCGGCTTGCACGGCATCCTGGCCGCTCGCCTGCAGGATCAGGCCGACGGGAGAGCGCGACAGCGCGAACAGGATCGCGCCGCTCACTGCCATGAACCAGAGTGCGATCTGGTAATTCTTGGCATCGCTGATGGTGATGACATCGGGCACCGTGAGCCCGATTTCGCCGCCGGTCAGGCTCGCATCGACGACGATGAAGTTCTGCAGCATCAAGACAGCGACCAGCGTGGTCAGGCCGAAATAGGGCCCGCGCACGCGCAGCGCCGGCAGCGCGAGCACCACGCCGCCGGCGACGGCGGCGAGCGCGCCGGCGGCGACGCAGACCCAGATCGGCGGCTGATAAAGATTGTCGAGGATGCCCGCCGTATATGCGCCGGTCCCGATCAGGAAGGTCGGGCCGAAATTCACTTCGCCGGCGAAGCCGAAAAGCAGATCCCAGGCCATCGCGAAGACACCGAAATAGTAAGCGATGGTGAGGAGGCCAAGAATGTAACCCGAAGCTCGCAGCGGCAAGAGCGAGAGCAGCACCACGACGCCGAACGCAATCAGAAGGACACGCGAGGTGGAGAGCGAGCCCATCTAGCGCCGCCCCAATAAGCCGCGCGGCCTGACATACATCACCGCGACGAGGAGGAGCAGCGCCGGAATGGTGCGATAGGCCGGCGAGATCAAATAAGCGGTGATGGTCTCGAGATAGCCGACGACATAAGCGGCGATCAAAGCGCCGGAGACACTGCCGAGCCCGCCGAGCACGACGATCGAGAACGCGCTCGCGGTCAGCGGCCCGACGCTATAGGATGATACGCCGAGAAACATGCCGAGCAGAACGCCGGCGATGCCGACCAGCACGCCGTAAATCGCCCAGACGACGATATAGACCTGCGACAGTTCGATACCGAGCAAGGTCACGCCGCGCGGATTCATCGAGGCGGCAAGGACCGCCTTGCCGGCGCGGGTGCGGTTCACCAGAAGCCACAGCACGCCGATGGCGAGCCAGCACACCACCGCGGTGAAGATCTCGTTCTGCGGCGTGCGCACGCCGACGATGGAGACGACGCCGTTGACAATCGGCGCCACGGTCTTGGCATTGTTGGTGTAGAGATAAGCGATCAGCTCCTGGATCATGATGCCCCAGAGCAGCGTCGCGGTGAGGATGAAGATCTCCTTCTCTTCCTCGCGGATTTTGCGCGTCTGCTGCAGCGGCCGCACGATAATGAAATAGGTCAGCATCGTCGCTACAAAGCCGACAGCGACGCCGAGCGTCGCGCCGGCATAGGGTCCAACATGCAGATCGTTGCCGGCAGCCCAGGCTGCGACGACGGCCGCTACCATCAGCGCGCCGTGCGACAGATTGAGAACGCCTGAGACGCCGAAAATCAGCGCAAAGCCCGTGGCGCCGAGCGCATACAGAGAACTGATCGCAAAGCCGTCGACCAGGATTTGCCAGAACAGCATCGTTCAGACCACGCTCACGCGCTTACGCTCTAAAGCCTGAAGTCCCCATCAAACGTCTCCCCGCCCGCAAGTGCGGACGGGGAGGAGTGAGATCAAGATCCCGCTCGTCAGTTCGCCGAGCCGACCTTGATGAATTTCGGGAATCTCAGCTTGCCGTTGGCGACTTTGGCCGGCCACAGATTGACCTGCTTACCGTCCTGCCATTGCAGCATGAGGCCGGTGATCGTGTCGGGGCCGACTTTCAGTGCGTGCGGATTGGGCGAGTCCTTGCCGTTGAACTGGACGCGACCGATGGTGCCGACATAGTCGGTCTTTTCCAGCGCATCGACCAGCTTGTCCGGATCGGTCGACCCGCCGGCGCGCTGGATCGCCTCCGCGATGTAATAGACCTCGTCATAGGCGGTGTAGCCGCAATAGGATGGGAAGTTGCCGTACTTCGCCTTGAAGGCGTTCGCGAACGGCAAGGTTTTCGACGTCACCGCGACGTCCGGTCCCGAAACGCCCTGATAGAGCACGCCTTCGGTCGCGCCGTTGGTGTCGTTCCAGAAGCTCGAATTGGTTGCCTGCGAGGCGACGCCGAGCATCGGGATCGGTACTTCCTGCTGCTTCCATTGCACCGTCGGCTGCACGCCGACATGTGAAATGCCGGTGATCATCACGTCGGGCTTCTCGCTCTCGATCTTGTTGAAGATCGGCGTGAAGTCGGTCGTGTCGGGCGAGAAACGGACGTGGTCGAGCACTTTGAGGCCGACGTCAGGCAGACATTTCACGTATTCGGCGTCGAGCGGCGTGGTCCAGGCGGCGTCTTCGCTGGCGACGACGGCGTTCTTCATGTGCAGGTCGGTGACCAGCAGGTCCTTGGCCGCGGCGCAGACTTGCAAGGCCAGATTGGTCGAGGTCAGATAGCCGTGGAACGTGTATTTGAGATTGTCGTAGTCTTTGGCGATGTTTTGCGTAATCACGTCGGAGGCGGCTCCCGGCGTCACCATCACCGTCTTCAGGCGACCGGTCCAGGGCTCGAGCGCCAGCACCACTTCGCTGATATAGCTGGCGATCACCGCATTGACGTGATCCTCGGTCGCGGCGCGCTGGAATGCACGCACGGACTCGGCGGCGGAGGAGTGGTTGTCGTAAGTGACGATCTCGATCTTGCGGCCGTTGATGCCGCCCTTGGCGTTGATCTCATCGGCGGCAAGCTGAGCGGCCTGCGGGATCGACGAGCCGGCGACGGCCTGCGCCTCGGCGATGACGCCGATCTTGATGGAATCTTCAGCCTGTGCGGAACCGTGTGTCGCGATGGTGAGCGCAGCGATAGCGGCGCCGGCCGTCAACACTGCGCGCAGACGTTTGGACGCAGTGCTCCTCTCTGAATTGCTCATTGGTCGACTCTCCCTGGAATTGCCGTCTTTTGCTTGAAAGCGACGGCTTATCGGCAAGTCTATCCCAACGCCCCCCGACAGCAAGCCGGTTTTCTTTAGACTAAAGGCGTGCGGCGATTTGCGTTAACCGCCGTTTGTTTGCAGCAATTCGTCGATCAGGCGGCGCACATCCGCGGGCAGGAGCGACTTTTCCAGGAGCGGCCGTTTGACGTCGGGCGGTGAGCTTGCAGCCCTCGTCGCTCGAGACAACGCGCGGCCGCCTTACCTAAACGTGCTGGCCGCCGTTGATGTGGATCTCGGCGCCGTTGACGTAGGAAGAGGTATCCGTGCACAGCACGTAGATGATCTTGGCTACTTCGTCCGGCGTACCGAGCCGGTGCATCGGAATATTCTCGACGATCTTTTCCGTGCCCGGCGACAGCATGGCGGTGTCGATCTCGCCGGGCGCAATGGCATTGACGCGAATGCCCAGCGCGCCGAAGTCGGCGGCCATCTCGCGGGTCAGCGCCGCCAGCGCCGCCTTTGAGGTGCCATAAGCGGAGCCGGCGAATGGATGCACGTGCGAACCGGCGATCGAGGTGACATTGACCACCGAGCCCTTGGCCGCTTTCAGCTCGTCAAGCAGCCCGCGCGCCAGCATGATCGGCGCAAAGAAGTTGACCTGAAAGACGTGATGCCAGTCCTCGCGCGAAGTTTCGATCGACGACAGCCGTTTACCGCCTTCGGCTTTCGGCGAGATCGCGGCGTTATTGACCAGCGCATGCAGTTCGCCGTGAAGCCTGCGTTTGGTCTCGGCGATCGCCTCTTCGGTATTTTCAGGATTGGAAAGGTCGACCTGAATGTGATCTTCCGGTCCTGCTTCCCAAGGACAGTTTTCCGGAAATGGATGCCGCGAGCAGGTGACGACGCGCCAGCCGGCGGCGGAAAAACGCTTCACCGTGGCGTGGCCGATGCCGCGGCTGGCCCCGGTGAGAAGGAGCGTGCGGCGCGGCTGGTTGTTGGTCGGCATCTTTTATCTGCTCGTGATTACGGATAAAGCCGGGTCTTGGTCCACGGCGCGTTCAGGCTCGCACGTTGAAAGACGATGCGATCGTGCAGGCGAAACGGCCGCTCCTGCCAGAACTCGATCTGGATGGGGACGACGCGATAGCCCGACCAATTCGGCGGCCGCGGCACGGTGCCGACGGCGAATTTAGCCGTCTGGATCGCGATCGCCTTCTCGAAGGCAAGCCGGCTTTCCAGCGGCGAGGATTGTTTGCTCGCCCAGGCGCCGATCTGCGCCATGCGTGAACGGGTGGCGAAATAGGCATCGGCTTCCTCTTTCGAAACCGCCTCTACGCCGCCGCGCAGCCGTACCTGGCGTTGGAGCGATTTCCAATAAAACGTTAGTGCAGCTTTCGGCGCCGCAGCGAGCTCGCGGCTCTTGATGCTGTCGAGGTTGGTATAGAACACGAAGCCGCGCTCATCGAAGCCTTTCATCAGCACCAGGCGACCATCGGGCATGCCGGCGGCATCGACGGTCGAGAGCGTCATGGCGTCCGGATTGACCGGCTCGGAGCGCTTGGCCTCGGCAAACCATGCGGCGAACAAGCGCAGCGGCTCGCTCGCTTCGGTGAAGTCACCGCTCGTTAACCACACCGGGTGTTCAATGGGCGCTGCGTCGGACATTCTCGGAGTACCCAAGTGCGGGTGTGGGGTGATCGGGAAGCGTGCCGCCGGTCTCTATATAGTGGAACAGTGGCGTTACGCCTATGTGGGCGGCGGCATAAGCTTGTAGCGGCGGTGCTGAGTGCGCTCGTCGTTTCCGGTTGTTCCTACCGGCTGTCTTCCCTCAGTTCGCGAGACGACGGCGATCCGCCGACGACCGGTTCCATCGCGGCTCCGGCCGGACAGGCACAGTCGGCAAACGTGCCGTCCCGGCAGGTCGAACTGGCCCGTAACCAGGCGCGTGGTCAGGCCACTGACCGGGCCAACGATCTGGCCGACGACCTCGCTTATGCGCGCGCCGCAGTGTCCGATGCGCTGGCGCGAGCAGGCAAGGATACAAGCGTTCCCTGGGAAAATCCGGATACCGGCGCCGGCGGCAATATAACCCCGCTCGCCACCTCCTATACCGAGGGCGGTCTGTCTTGCCGTGATTTCCTCGCCAGCTATGTCCACGGCGGCTCGCAGGACTGGCTGCAAGGGGCGGCCTGCCGCACGGAAGCGGGCGCCTGGGAGATACGGCGGCTCAAGCCCCTCGGTCGCGGCTAGGCGCTATCATCGCCGCGCGATGAAGCGATTCGCACGTTGGATTCGCTTGTTAGCCGCGCTTGCTGCATTGCGTCACGGAGACTTTATGCCCACATTGAAGGCACCTGGGCGGGCGGGGCCGGCCCGAAAAGCTTATTCGGAGTCCTTCGGGGATGCGTGATCCCTATGAAGTCTTGGGCCTCGACCGCAAGGCGAGCCCGAGCGACATCAAGAGCGCCTATCGGCGGCTCGCCAAGAAGCTGCATCCCGACGCCAACAAGAACGATCCCAAGGCGGCGACGCGCTTTGCCGAGCTCAATGCCGCGCACGAACTGCTCGAAGACGAGGACAAGCGCAAGGCGTTCGACCGCGGCGAGATCGATGCCGAAGGCAAGCCGCGCTTTCAAGGCTTTGGCCAAGGATTCGGCGGCGGCGCGCGGCCGGGCGCGGGCACCGGCTTCAGCGACGACATGAATTTCGAAAGCTTCAATTTCGGTCCGGAAGGTTTTACCCGGACGACACGGCGCGGCCGTGGCGGCGCGGGCGGCGGCGGGAGCGGCAGTTTTGCCGGTTTCGAGGACATTCTCAAACAAGCTTTCGGTGCAGCCGGGCGCGGTCGCCCCGGCGCGGATTCGACATTCGAGCAAGAAGATTTCGGCATCGGCGCCGACGTGCACGCAGCCTTGACGATCACGCTGCCGGAAGCGGCCAAGGGCGTCACCGAGCGTTTGCGGCTGCCAACCGGCAAGGACGTCGATGTCAAGATTCCGGCCGGCATCGCCGAGGGGCAGCAGGTCAGGCTCAAGGGCCAGGGCATGCCTGGCCAAGCCGGCTCAGGCGACGTGCTGATTACGATATCGATCGCGCCGCATCCGGTGTTCAAGCTCGAGGGCAATGACGTGCGGCTCGATCTGCCGATTACGCTCTACGAAGCGGCGCTCGGCGCCAAGGTCCGCGTGCCGACGCTCGACAAGCCGGTCGAGGTTACCATCCCGCCGTGGACCTCGAGTGGGCGCACGTTTCGCCTGAAGGGCAAAGGCTTTCCCGCCAAAGGGCATCACGGCGATCTCCTCGCCACGGTGCGCATTGCGCTGCCGGAGAAGAGCGATCCGGATCTCGAAGCGCTGATGAAAAAGTGGCAGGCGGAAAAATCCTACGATCCGCGCACGGATATGTAGGCCCGATCGCAGCCGACGCTCTGTCAGGCTGCTTGCAGCAACAATCAGGCTTTGCCGGCCGGGACCGCAAGTCCGGTCTGGGCCGTGACAGAGGACATCGCCGGCGCCATGCCGGCGCCTAATGCCGTCGTGCCCGAGGGCGTAACCGCATTCGGCGGCTGCGGCGGTGGCACCACGGTCGCGATATCGCGCAGCAGGCGTCCCAACAGATCGGAGCCGGTGATGATCCGCCGCTGCGCGCCCCAGACCACAATGATGTCGTGATGAATGACGTCGTCGCCCGGCCGCTCGGGCAGAACTCGCATTTGTCCAATGACGTCGCCCAGCCGGGTCTTCATGTCGCGGACGATGATCGGCCGGTGCCAATAGACGCCGGGCTTGATCTCGAGCTGATCGAGCAGCGCGTCGCGCAAGAAGTAATGCGTATCGAGAACAAATTCCGGCTCGCCTTGTGGATTGGTGACGATCACCCATTTCTTGCCCGACGCATCGAGCTGCCGCAGAAACGGATCGTCGGGAGACGCGGTGAAATGCGGCAGGATGCAACGGCGGTTGGCGAGCGGCAGGCTGATGATGCTTTGGGAATGGATCAGTTCGCCTTCGTCGGTCACCGCGACATCGTCGAGATCGAGAAAATTGCGCGCGCCGGTCGCCTCGATCCGGCCGATGTCGCCGCCGCTCGCCGCGCTGCGCGCGATCAGAGAGCGGACGCCTTGCTCCTTGAGATATTCGATGCTTTCGGCGCCAAGCCATGTGTTCAGCAGAAATGCGGTCGGCTTCGCCAAAGGGGAGAGGACGACGCGATAGAAATTGAGAAAGGGAAGAAATCGCGACGTCATGCGCAACGCATTCCGCGAGAAATAAGCTTGCGGAATGATCTCGCCGAGCATCGTGATGGCGAAGGCCGAAAACAAGAAGCCGGCGATGCCGGCGAGAACGGAGTCCGACAGCAGCGTCAGCAAGACATTGGTCGTCACATTGCCCCAGACGATGGTCGCGAGCACCTGGTTGGAATTCTTCCGCAAGTTCAGCACACGCGCCGCGTCGGCATTGCCGCCATCGGCCTCGATCTGCAGGCGCAATTGGCTCAAGCTGAACGCCGCCAGGTTGAGGCCGGAGAACATCGCGGACTGCAGGATGCAAAGAACGATGCCGGCCCAGACCCAGCCTTTCGGCAGATCGGCGAGATTGGGCAGCGCAGGCATCGAATTCGCAATCCAGGACATGACGGACGACATGGATCATCTCACGCTTCTGAAAGCCGCGGGCTGCAGCGACGGTCAACGGCGCTCGCCCCGCGTAGCCGCGTCAACTTACATATTTACGTTCTGTGACAGTGGAGTGAGGCGCAATAGAGCGAGGCGCCGGGACCGACCCCGCGCCGCAATGGCCGCACTGCCGATCCGCTTGCCTTAAAGCGGCGTGCGCTGATCGATCTGGTCGTAAGCGACCCCGCGCCGCAATGGCCGCACTGCCGATCCGCTTGCCTTAAAGCGGCGTGCGCTGATCGATCTGGTCGTAAGCCGACTTCGCGATCTCGTGCAGGCGGTCCTGTTGCGCCGGCCCGCTCAGCACATAGGCGACATTGCCGTCGACCCAATAATAGGCCGCGTTGTGCTCGCCTGCAGTATAGAGCAGCGCGGTCTGCTGATCGCCGGTGCGTCCGCAGTAAAGCGTAAAGCGCTCACCGGACGCGCCTTCATACATGAAGAACGCCGTCGGTCCGGTCGGCCCCGGCAACAGCCGGCCGCCGACGAGTTTCAATCCCAGTTTGTTGAGATCGGGTGGGCGCAACTGCGAGCCGACGCGCTTGGACAACCAGTCCTGCAGGTGCGGCTGCTGGTCGCCCGGCACTTCGACCGGATGGCGCACCTCGACGGTGTAGAGACGGTAAGCGTCGAGCGCGTCGCTGGTGAAAAGCGCGAGATCGGACGGGTTCGCCGCCATGGCGCCGCGCGCGGTCCAGCCGGCGACGCCGCCGGCGAGGAGCGCCATAAGCGTCGCGGCGATGCCGGCCGCCAAGGCGCCATAGCGGCGGCGCGTCAGCCGGTCGACATTGAGCCGCTGCGGCGGCTTTTCATTGACGGCGGCGCCGTAGCGCGCGCGGATGAACTCGGCCTGTTGGCGCCAGGCCGCGACTTTCACTGCATCGTCGGGGTGGCTTGCGAGCCATGCTTCGACGGCGCCAAGGCGTTCGGCCGGCAGCTCGCCATCGACATAGGCGTTGAGCTCGTCTTCGCCCACAATTTGGTCTCGATCAATCATCGTTCGCTCTCTTCGTCATTTCACACGGCGCAGCGCAGGGCGCTCGCCGTCAAGAAAGGCCTTTATCTGCGTGCGCGCGCGCGCGAGCCGCGACATCACCGTGCCGATCGGCACGCCCTGGATCTCGGCGACCTCGCGATAGGTGAGGCCCTCCAGCACGACGAGCAACAGCGCCGAGCGCTGATCCTCGGCAAGCTCGTCGAGTGCCCGTCCAATGTCGCGGCCGCCGGAATCCGGGCCGCTGGTCACCGCGTCGTTGTCGTGGATCTGCGTCAGCACCGGCCGCCGCGACAGGCTGCGCAGCCGGTTGCGGTTGAGGTTGGTCAATATGGTGTAAAGCCATGCTCGCGTATCTCCGCCGTGAAACAAATGCTCCGAACGCAAGGCTCGTACCAACGTGTCCTGCACGATATCGTCGGCAGTCTCGGCGTTGCGCGTCAGCGCACGTGCGTAACGGCGCAGCGCCGGAATTGCCGCCTGGACCTGCTCCCGGAAATCACTCAAGCATGTCACCTATTAAGGGACGTTAAGTTTTGTGCGTGCCGTCGCTCCGACATGCTCACGTTCAAAAACCCCAAGCACGGCCGGCTATTCCGCGGCCGCCTATTCCGTGACGCACCGCCGCAGTCCCGTTTGCCGTGCCTTATGGCCGCTTTACGCCGTGGCCGTTCCTAGCGCGACCGTATTCCGGCCGCCATTGCCCGTTGGGCCGGTGGTCGCCGGCCGTGCTTGATGGTCCAATGACCCTATGCCATAGGAGGCCGGGGCTGGAAATCCGCGCACGGGGTCTCAAGGCAATGCCAGAAAAGTCCGGCCTCATGCGCGGCAAACGCGGCCTGATCATGGGGGTCGCCAACCACCGTTCGCTGGCTTGGGGCATCGCCAAAGCCTGTCACAGCCACGGCGCCGAGCTTGCCTTCACCTATCAGGGCGACGCGCTAAAGAAGCGCGTGGAACCACTGGCGCAGGAGATCGGCGGCATCGTCGTCGGCGATTGCGACGTCACCGACGCGAACACCATCGACGCGGTTTTCGCCGCCGTCCAGTCGGCCTGGGGCAGCATCGACTTTCTGGTCCACGCCATTGCGTTTTCCGACAAGGATCAGCTCGACGGACGTTATGTCGACACCACGGCCGATAACTTCGCCAAGACCATGCTGATCAGTTGCTTCTCGTTCACCGCGATCGCCCAGCGCGCGGAGAAGCTGATGACAAACGGCGGCTCGATGCTGACGCTGACCTATTACGGCTCGGAAAAATGGATGCCGCATTATAATGTCATGGGCGTCGCCAAAGCGGCGCTCGAGGCCTCGGTGTGGTATCTCGCCGCCGATCTCGGGGTGAAGAACATCCGCGTCAACGCCATCTCCTCGGGTCCGATCAAGACGCTGGCGGCGTCCGGGATCGGCGATTTCCGCTACATTCTGAAGTGGAACGAGCACAACGCACCGTTGCGCCGTAACGTCACTATCGAGGAAGTCGGTGAGGCCGGCGCTTATCTGCTGTCCGACATGTCGCGCGGCGTCACCGGCGAAGTGCATCACGTCGATGCCGGCTACCATATTGTCGGCATGAAGCATCCGGACGCGCCTGACATCGCCGTCGGCAAAGAGTGATCCGCACTCCGCGCATTCCCGCGCCGGCGAGAATCCAATAATTGTTGCGCCAGCATTCCGATTGCGGATGCGCGGAAGCAGAACCGGCATGCCGATCCTCTACTACGTTCGCCATGGCGAAACCGATTTCAATGCCGAGCAACGCCTGCAGGGCCGCCTGGATACGCTCTTGAATGCCCGCGGCCGATTGCAGGCGAAGGATAGCGGCGAGGTGCTGCGGGATTTGTTCGCGCGCGATAACCGCAACGCCGGTGACTTTACTTATGTGGCGAGCCCGCTGCGGCGCGCCCGCGAAACCATGGAGATCCTGCGCCCGACGCTTGGGCTGCCGCCGCAGCCTTACCAGACCGACGATCGCTTGTTGGAGATTTCCTACGGCGCATGGGAAGGCTTGACGCTGCCGGAAATCGAAGCCCGCATGCCCGAAATGCTGGCGGAGCGTGAGCGCGCCAAATGGGATTTTGCGCCGCCGGACGGCGAAAGCTATCGCGAGCTCACGGCGCGGATCGGTGAATGGTATGCCTCGCTGACGCGCGACACCGTGGTGGCGGGGCATGGCGGCGGCGTGCGCGCGCTGATGGCGCTGTTCAATGTGCTGCCGAAGGAAGAGGCGACGCACGCGCAGATCGCCCAAGGTGTCGTCTATGTTTTTGCCGACGGCACGATGGCGCGTTACGCGTGAACGGCGGCACGCCGCTCGACAAAATTCCCGTCACCCATAAACGAAAGCGGCCGAACCTTGGTCCGGCCGCTGTGCGAGATCTGGGATCTCGCGAAATCCGAAGCTGATAGCGCGGCCCCAATACGAGGCTCACGCCAATCATTTACTTCGTCTTCGTCTTAGCCTTTTTCTTCTTCTTCGCCGCCATGATGATGTTCCTCGGTGTTTGAGTGATGAACCTACGGCAGGGTTGGTTCAGTCAGGTCAACTCGGTCCCTGGGCTTCAGCCCCCTTACCGAAATTCACCATGCCACAACGCGGCTTCGCGCGCAATCCAAAAATCACGAAAAACCTTTATTTTTCCGTAGCTTAACGGTTGTTCAGGTTTCCATTAATCTGTGTTCAGCGAGATGAATGCGGCATGAACGGCCCAATCAATGCGCGCCTGGTCGTGCGCAATATTGCGGCAAAACCGATGCGAGAATTTTGCGGGCGCGAACGAAATGCATGATTCCTGCCGCAGCTGCGAACGGTTTTGCGTGCAACGCGAAGCGCATTTGACCGGATGGGAGGCGCGGGCTACCAAGCCGCCACGCTGTTCTTTCAAGCATTGTCATATCCATGTCGTTCAACACGTTCGGCCATCTATTTCGCGTCACGACCTTCGGCGAGAGCCACGGGCCGGCGATCGGCTGCGTGATCGACGGCTGCCCGCCGCGCATTCCGCTGACCGAGGCCGACATTCAGCCGTATCTCGACCGCCGCCGTCCCGGCCAATCGCGCTACACGACGCAACGCCAGGAACCCGACACGGTCAAGATTCTCTCCGGCGTCTTTGCCGACGAGCAGAGCGGCGCGCAGGTGACGACCGGCACACCGATTGCGCTCGTCATCGACAATGTCGATCAGCGCTCGAAGGACTATTCCGACATCAAGGACAAATACCGCCCGGGCCACGCCGACTTCACATACGACATCAAATACGGCCTGCGCGATTATCGCGGCGGCGGCCGGCAATCCGCGCGCGAGACCGCGATGCGAGTCGCCGCTGGCGCCGTGGCACGCAAGGTGGTGCCCGATCTTACGGTCCGCGCGGCTCTCGTGCAGATGGGGCCGCATCGCGTCGATCGCGGCCGCTGGGACTGGGCCGAGGTCGACAACAATCCGTTCTTTTGTCCCGACGCAAAGCTTGCGGCCATGCTCGGCGATTATCTCGACGGATTGCGCAAGAAGGGCTCCTCGATCGGCGCGGTCATCGAGGTTATTGCCGAAGGCGTGCCGCCGGGTCTCGGCGCGCCGATCTACAACAAGCTCGACGGCGATCTCGCTGGCGCCTTGATGAGCATCAATGCGGTCAAAGGCGTGGAGATCGGCGCCGGCTTCGGCGCCGCCGAACTCACCGGCGAAGAGAACGGCGATGAGATGCGCATGGGTAATGACGGCAAGCTCATGTTTCTCTCTAACCAGGCCGGCGGCATTCTCGGCGGCATTTCCACCGGCCAGCCGGTCGTGGCGCGCTTTGCCGTCAAGCCGACCTCGTCGATTCTTACGCCGCGGCGCACCGTCGACCGCTACGGCCGCGAAACCGATATTTCGACCACCGGCCGCCATGACCCTTGCGTCGGCATCCGCGCCGTGCCGATCGGCGAAGCCATGGTGGCATGCGTCATCGCGGATCACTATCTACGTCAACGCGGCCAGGTCGGCGTAACACCGTCATGGCCGGTTGCGCCGCCCACACGCTGACGGCGCACAGGGGGCAAAGGCCGGGAATGCAGGACGTTCACGAACGTATTCGCACCGCCATCGCCGCATTCGGCCGCGGCGACATTGTCATCGTTGCCGATGACGACGATCGCGAGAATGAAGGCGATCTGTTTGTCGCTGCGAACCTGTGCACGCCGGAAAAGATGGCGTTCATCATCCGCCACACGTCCGGCATCGTCTGCGCACCGCTCGCGCTCGACGAGGCGCGGCGGCTGCATCTCGATCCGATGGTCGCGCTCAATGATGCGCCGCTCGGCACCGCCTTTACCGTTTCGGTCGATGTCCGCCACGGCCTGACCACGGGAATTTCGGCCGAGGAGCGGACCAATACCGTTCGGGCGCTGGCCAACGGCAATTCCGGCGCGTCGGACTTCGTGCGGCCGGGGCATGTTTTTCCGCTGGTCGCCAAGGAAGGCGGCGTCTTGATGCGCTCGGGCCATACCGAAGCTTGCGTCGATATGTGCCGGCTCGCTGGCGTGCCGCCGGTGGGTGTGCTCTCGGAGCTGATGAATGACGACGGCACGGTGATGCGCGGCCCCGAGCTTGCCGCTTTCGCCGAGCGCCACAAGCTGCAACGCATCTCGATCTCGGAACTGATCGCCTATCGGCAGTCGCGCGACAAGCTGATCGATCGCGCCGGCGAATTTCCGGTGCAGACCGAAATCGGCACGCTGACCGGCTACGCTTTTCTCACGCCGTTCGACCCAGTCTATCACATGGCCTTCGTCCATGGCTCCATCGGCGACGGCAAGAACGTGCTGACGCGGCTGCATCGCGCCAATATCATCGCCGACGTGTTCGGCGGCGCCAAGCCGATCCACCAGGCGCTCGCGCGCTTTGCCGCCGAGGGCAGGGGCGTGCTAATCCTGTTGCGCGACGGTACCGCCGGCGTGCCGGTGATCTCGATCCCGAAAAGCGACGAAACCGCGTCCGGCGAAGCGCGCTCGCGGCAATGGCGCGAGGTCGGTCTCGGCGCGCAAATCCTCAAAGACCTCGGCGTTACCTCGATCCGGCTGCTGACCTCGTCGCGCGGCATGACCTATGTCGGGCTGTCCGGCTTCGGCATCGAGATTACCGGCACCGAGCCGGTCGAAGGTTGAACCGTTCTCTGCCTTTGTGCGTCAAATGCAATGAGGAGGGCGACATGCCCAACAATTTCTTCGGCAATATTCGCACTAACATTCGTGCGATCCTGGCGGTGCTCGGTCTGGGGCTGACGCTGTCGGCGTGCGGATACAACACCATCCCGACGCTGCAGGAGACGGCCAAGGCGCGCTGGGCCGACGTGCAGAACCAATATCAGCGCCGCGCCGATCTCATTCCCAATCTGGTGGCGACGGTGCAGGGCTATGCCGCGCAGGAAAAAAGCGTGCTTACGGCAGTGGTCGAGGCGCGCGCCAAGGCGACGCAGATCAAGCTTGACGCGTCCGATCTCACCGACCCGGATAAGCTCAAGGCGTTTCAGGACGCGCAGAACCAATTGACCGGCGTGCTCGGGCGGCTCTTGGCCGTGACCGAGAACTATCCGGATCTCAAATCCAACGCCAACTTCCTGGCGCTGCAATCGCAGCTCGAAGGCACCGAGAACCGCATCGCGGTGGCGCGGCGCGACTATATCGACGCGGTGCGGGCCTATAACCTGTCGCTGCGCACGTTTCCGACGGTCCTCTGGGCGAAGACCGTGTTCTCCGGCGAAAAGCCGATGGCGGAATTCGCCGCGACCGAAGGCTCCGACAAGCCGCCGCCAGTGAAGTTCTGATGCTGTTGCCATTCCGGGCGCCGCTCGGAGTGCGGCGCTCGGAATCCATAACCACAGGTCCACGGACGTGACCTCAGACATCGTAAATCCCAGGCGTCTGTGGTTGTGGAGTCTGGGTTTGCGTTTCGCGCGCCCCGGAATGGCCGCGGGTCTCGCCGCGGCGCTGTTGTTCAGCCTTGCCGCACTTGCCGCACTCGACTTTCCGCCTCTGACCGGCCGTGTGGTCGATCAGGCCAATATCATGACGCCGGAGAGCCGCAGCGAGCTTGAGACCAAGCTGAAAGACCTTGAAGACAAGTCCGGCATTCAGCTGGTCGTCGCCACCGTCAAATCGTTGCAAGGCGGCGACATTGAAACTTATGCCAACGAGCTGTTCCGCGCCTGGAAGCTCGGCCAGGCGCAGAAGAATAACGGTGTTCTTCTGCTCATCGCCCCGAATGAGCACAGGGTCCGCATCGAGGTCGGCTACGGGCTCGAAGGCACGCTGACCGACGCGCTGTCGTCGGTGATCATTTCGAGCGCGATCGTGCCGCGGTTCAAGACGGGCGATTTTTCCGGCGGCATCAGCCGCGGCGTTGACGGGATTATCAGCGTCTTGAGCGGCGACACGTCGGACTGGCAGCGCAAGGTCGATGTCCGCCAAGACGATCCCGAGAGCGACTTCGACAAACTGTTTCCGATCCTGTTCTTTCTGCTGATCCTCTTCATCTGCTGGTATTTGATCCGCAATGCCGGCGGTGGCGGTCCCTCGAGCGGCGGCACGGCGCGTCGCGCCGGTCCGCTCTTCATCCCCTATGGCGGCTCGAGCTGGGGCGGCGGCGGCTTTGGCGGGGGAGGGTTCGGCGGCGGTGGCTTCGGTGGCGGATTTGGCGGCGGTGGCGGCTCGTCCGGCGGCGGCGGCGCCTCGGGGGGCTGGTAATGCGGTGGTAATGCGGGTCCTGCAGACAATAGCCGCAGCTTTGCTGGTGCTGTGCCTCGGCCTGTGTCTTGGCGCGGCATCGGCTTCTGCGCTCGACTTTCCGCTGCTCACCGGCCGGGTGGTCGATCAGGCCGGAATCCTCAACGCCGACATCCGCGGCGACCTTGCCGACAAATCGAAGGATCTTGAGGAAAAATCCGGCATCCAGCTCGTGGTCGCGACGGTGACGTCATTGCAGGGCAGCGATATCGAAACCTACGCCAATGAGCTATTCCGCACCTGGAAGCTCGGTCAGGCGCAGAAGAACAACGGCGTATTGCTTCTGGTTGCGCCGAATGAACGAAAAGTGCGCATCGAAGTCGGCTATGGCCTCGAAGGCGCGCTGACCGATGCGGTCGCCTCGGTCATTATTTCGAGCGCCATCGTGCCACGTTTTAAAAACGGCGATTTTCCTGGCGGGATCGAACGCGGCGTCGGCGGCATTCTCGACGTGCTCGGCGGCGATACGGCGGACTGGCAGCCGCAAACAGTCGTGCGGGATAACGACCCGTCTGTCCTGTGGGCACTGATCCCGATCATTCTGAGCTTCGGCTTCGTTTTTGTCGTCCACTTTATCGGGATCGGCGTCAGGCGCCTTTATCTCGGACTCCGCTACGGCGACTGGCATCCGGCGCGGGCGGGTCACTACGTCAAGCGCGGCAAACGTTTGGTCTTCGTTTCCGACAGCGGCTGGAGTTCGTCGAGCTCGAGCTCGGGCAGTTCGTGGAGTAGCGATTCCTCGAGCAGCAGCTCATCAGACTCCGATTTCTCCGGCGGCGGCGGTTCGTCGGGCGGCGGCGGCGCGTCGGGTAGCTGGTGATTTGGAGCTGGTGATGCAATTTGGCAAAGACGATTACGAGGCTGTCGCGTCGGCGATCCGCGCAGCGGAGCAGAAAACCTCCGGCCAGATCGTCTGCGTGCTGGCGCATTCGTCTTCGGGTTATGTGCATATCCCCATTTTGTGGGCGGTGGTGCTGGCACTGTTTGCGCCGTGGCCGCTGATCGATTTCACGCACTGGAGCGTGCAGCGGATCTTCTTGCTCCAGCTCGTCGTCTTCATCGCCGCGGGCCTGCTGTTTTCATGGATGCCGCTTCGGCTTCGGCTGGTCCCTCGTGCGCTGCAGCGGGCACGGGCGCATCGTGCCGCCATCGAGCAGTTCGTCGTTCGCGGCATCAGCCGCACCAAGAACCGCACCGGCATACTGATCTTCGTGTCGCTTGCCGAGCATTATGCGCGCATCATCGCCGACGACGGGATCGCTGCGAAAGTGCCGAATGGCGAGTGGCAGGCCGCGGTCGACGCGCTGACGGCGCATATGGGGGACGATCGGATCGCTGCAGGCTTCACCGCCGCGATCGCGCGCTGCGGCGAGGTCCTGGCGAAACATGCGCCGCCGGACGGTTCGCCCAATGAACTGCCGGATCGGCTATATATCATGTGAGGCGGGTCGCCTGGCTTTGGCGTCAATCGCGTGTCATCAAACAATCATAATGGACCTGCGGTCGAAAGCTCGGCGCTTTGACGGCCGCAGCGGGGTGGAGCGGATTGCTTGTCAGGGTCGCCCACAGATAACGGACCGCGTTACGCGATCTACTTCGTGCCGGCCGCCTCATCGCAGCTCTATCGCTATGGCAGCTCGATCCTCGGCTACGATTCCTACACCGGCAATAGCGTCAACTTCCCGGACGAGTTCGGTAGCGGCGCTGTGAACTGGAACGAACTCAGCGTGACGCCGCGACGCTACGGTTTTCACGCCACGCTGAAGGCGCCGTTTCACCTGGCGCCGTCCTGCACCGAGCAGCAGCTCATCAATGCGCTGCAGAATTTCGCCGGTCTCGGCCATGCGGTGCAAAGCTTCATGCCGATCCCGCGCGAGGTTGAAGACTTCATTGCCGTGGTCCCGCAAAAAACCGCGGCGCCCCTCGATGCGCTCGCGGCCTCCTGCACGACGATATTCGACGCCTATCGTGCGCCGATGTCGCCGCAAGAACGCGCGCGCCGCCTCGCCTCGGGCTTAAGCCAGAGCCAAATTCAGAATCTCGATCGCTGGGGCTATCCCTTCGTTCTGTCCGAATTCCGCTTTCACATGACGCTGACCGGCGCGGTCCCGCAGCGCCGCAAGAAGGCGATCCTTGCGGTGCTGCTCAACGGCTTTCATCATATGAATGTCGAGCGGTCGATCGCCGTCGACCGGCTCGCGCTGATGAAGCAGGAGACAACCGATGCCCCGTTCCATGTGCTGGACGAAGCGGTGCTGAGGATCGGTCAAGGGGCGCGCGGGGTTATGCCCCCCGCATAATCGCCTCACGCCCGGTTCGGAAACAATTGCGGCCGCAACTTCGGATGCCCCGCCATGGTCTTGGGCGCATAGGGCGTCTCGGCGCCGAGCGCTTCGGCGGCGTGCCAGGCCCAGCGCGGATCGTAGATCGCGCCGCGTGCGATGCAGATCATATCCGCCTTGCCGGAGGCGACGATGTCTTCGGCCTGCTGGTAGCCGGCGATCAAGCCGACCGTCATGGTGGTGATGCCGCTTTCCTTTTTCACCTTCTCGGCGAACGGCACCTGATAACCGGCCGAGAGCGGAATCTTCTGCCGCGGGTCGAGGCCGCCGGACGAGACGTCCATATAATCGAGGCCGCGCTTCCTCAGCTCCTTGGCGAGCAATACGGTCTCTTCCGGCGTCCAGCCGCCGTCGACCCAATCGGTGGCGGAGACGCGCATGCCGAGCGGCTTTTGCTCCGGCCACACCGCGCGCACCGCCTCGTACATTTCGATGGCGAAGCGCATGCGGTTTTCGGTCGAGCCGCCATATTCGTCGGTGCGCTGGTTGGAGAGCGGCGACAGGAATTGATGCGCCAGATAGCCGTGCGCGCCGTGCAGCTCGATGACGTCGTAACCGATGCGGTCGACGCGCTTGGCGGCGGCGGCGAATTCGCCGATGCAGCGCTTGATGTCCTCTTTGGTCATGGCATGCGGCACCGGCCAGCCGGTGTCGTAGGGGATGGCCGAGGGGGCTTCCGGCGTCCAGCCGCCTTCTTCCTTGGTCAGGATCGGCTTGCCGCCGGCGGCCGGCGGCGTGGTCGGGCCCTTGCGTCCGGCATGCGCGAGCTGCACGCCGAGCTTGGCGACGCCATATTGCCGGCAGAAATCGTGCACGCGCTTGAGCGCCTTCTCGTTGTCGTCCGACCACATGCCGGCGCATTTCGGCGAGATGCGCCCCTGCGGATTGACGTCGGTCATCTCGCACATCACGAGCCCGCCGCAGCCGAGCGACATATTGCCGAGATGCATCAGATGCCAGTCGTTCGCCGAGCCGTTGTCGGAATTGTACTGGCACATCGGCGACACCACGACGCGGTTGGGCAGCGTAAGACTGCGCAGTGTGATCGGAGAAAACAGGACGCTAGCCATAGGTGGAGACCCTTATTTTGAGAGGCTTTGGTGCTGAAAGATTCCAGGCCGGGGAGGGGTATAGCAGGGTGCTGCAATATCACGAAAAGCGGCCGGGGAGTACGCGCTATTTCTCGAACAGGGCCACCAGCTCCACGTGGGCAGAATAGCGGAACTGGTCGACCGGCGTCACGGATATGAGCCGGTAGCCGCCGTCGATCAGGATCCGCGCATCGCGGGCGAAGGTGCCGGGATCGCAGGACACGGCTGCGATCACGGGGACGCGGCTTGCTGCGATTTCGCGCGATTGCGCCTGCGCGCCCTGGCGCGGCGGATCGAACACGACGGCATCGAAACGGTTGAGCTCGGCGGCGAGGAACGGGTTCTTGAACAGATCGCGCCGCTCGGTGGTGACAGGTTTCAATCCCGGCGTGTTGCCGGCGCGTGCAAGCGCGGCGAGCGCTGCCTCGTCGTCGTCGGCCGCGGTGACGCGCACCTGTTCTGAGAGCCGCAGCGCGAACGGGCCGATGCCGGCGAACAGATCGGCCGCGCCTTTTTTCGCTCCGGCGGTGGCGCAAATATCGAGGACCAATCGCGCCAATTCCGCTTCGCCCTCGGCTGTGGCCTGTAGAAAGGCCGCGGCCGGCAACAGCACGGTCGCTGAACCCATGCGAATTGTCGGTGGCCGCGCCTGCACGATCAACTCGCCATGGCGGGTGAGCCGCGCCAGATTGTGCGAAGCGACGAGCCGGGCCAGCGCAGTCGTTGCCGTTGCGGTCAGGGGACCTGAGCCGCGCACGTCGATATCGAGCCCGGCGTCGGTTGCGGTGACATGGATGTCGAGCGGTTTGCGCAGCGGGCTGAGCAATTCGGCGATGGCCCATGCCGCCTTCAGTGCGCCGTCGAGGCTTTTGGCCAGGACCGGGCAGCGGTCGATCGGTATTATTTGATGCGCGCGCGCCGCCGAGAAACCGACCTCGAGCACGTCGTGGGTGCCGCGGCGGGCATGAAAAACGACACGGCGGCGACCCTCGCCGTGGGCATCGATCAGATCGGCGACCGGCGCTTCGATGCCCGCCTGTCGCAGCGCATCGATCACGAGATCGTGCTTCCACGCCCGGTAAGCAGACGTCTCCCAGTGCTGCATGGCGCAGCCGCCGCAAATGCCGAAATGCGGGCAGATCGGCGCGATACGTTGCGGGCTTGCCGTCTCGACCCGAAGGAGCTGCCGGCGGTCGGGCTGCCCGGGCACGCTCTCCACTTCGACGGTCTCGCCGGGCAGTGCGGCGGCGACAAAAATCGGTCCGTCGTCGCGATCAGCTACGCCATCGCCGCGATGGCCGATGCGGTCGATGACGAGATGCTCAATCACGTTCGGCCTCGATAAAGAATTCGCGATTGCCATCGCCGCCGAGGATCGCAGACGGAACGACACCGCCGACGCGCCAGCCGAGCGAAGCGATGACGGCGCCGATGTCCTCGCAAATCATCTTGTGAACGGCCTCGTCGCGCACGATGCCCTTCTTGCTGTGGCGGCGGTCGGCTTCGAATTGCGGCTTGATCAAAGCCAGGATTTTTGCGCGCTGCGCAAGCAGCTTGCTTACCGCCGGCAGCACGAGCTTCAGCGAGATGAAGCTCACGTCGACGGTCGCGAAGTCCGGCAGCGCGGGCAGGCGCGTTAGCAGACGGCTGGGATCGAGTGTGCGGATATCGGTTTGCTCGATGAGGAGGATATCGTCACGGCCTTGCAGGCGTTCATGAAACTGGCCGGTGCCGACATCGACGGCGCAGACATAGTTGGCGCCGCGCTGCAGCAGCACTTCGGTGAAGCCGCCGGTCGAGGCGCCGACGTCGAGGCAGATGCTGCCTTTGACATCGAGCATGAAGTGATCGAGTGCGGCAGCGAGTTTGACTCCGCCGCGCGAGACATAGGGATGTTCGGGCGCGGCCGAGATGACGGCGGCAGACGAAATCGCGTCGGAGGCTTTGCGCACGGGCACGCCGTCGGCGGTCACCAGGCCCGCAGCAATGGCTGCTTGCGCGCGGGCGCGGCTTTCAAACAAGCCGCGCGCGACCAAGAGCCGATCGGCGCGTTCGCGGGTGGTCATGGCCGGATTATACGACAAAGGTCCCGGCGGCGTTTGTGACGTGGGCTCCAAAACGCACATGCCCGGCACAAGGCCGGGCATGACGATAGAAGACCAAGAGTGGCCGCCTTAGGCGAGCTTCACCACTTCGCCACGCATGTTCTGGCCGAGCGCCTCGAAGGCCTTGGCGACGATGCCTTTGGCGTCGAGGCCGGCTTGGGCATACATGGCGTTGGGCGAGTCCTGATCGATGAAAATGTCCGGCAGCACCATCGAGCGCACCTTGAGCCCGCGGTCGAGCACGCCGTGCTCGGCGAGCGTCTGCAGCACATAGGCGCCGAAGCCGCCGATCGAGCCTTCCTCGATGGTGAGCAGCACTTCGTGCTCGCGGGCGAGCCGCAGCAGCATTTCGACGTCGAGCGGCTTGGCGAAGCGCGCATCGGCGACCGTGGTCGAGAGGCCATAAGTCGCAAGCTCGTCGGCCGCCTTGAGGCATTCGCCGAGGCGGGCGCCGAGCGAGAACAGCGCCACCTTGGTGCCTTCGCGCAGGATGCGGCCCTTGCCGATTTCGAGCGGCTTGCCTTCGGTGGGCATCGGCACGCCGAGGCCTTCGCCGCGCGGATAGCGCAGCGCCGAAGGGCGATCGTCGATCGCGGCCGCGGTCGCCACCATGTGGACGAGTTCGGCCTCGTCGGCGGCCGCCATCACCACGAAATTCGGCAGGCAGCCGAGATAGGCGACATCGAACGCGCCGGCATGAGTCGGGCCGTCGGCGCCGACCAGGCCGGCGCGGTCGAGCGCAAAGCGAACCGGCAGCTTCTGGATGGCGACGTCGTGCACGACCTGGTCGTAGGCGCGTTGCAGGAAGGTCGAATAGATCGTGGCGAACGGCTTGAAGCCTTCGGTCGCGAGACCCGCCGCGAAGGTGACGCCATGCTGTTCGGCAATGCCGACATCAAAAGTGCGCGTCGGAAACTCTTTCTCGAACAGATCGAGCCCGGTGCCGGACGGCATCGCCGCGGTGATGGCGACGATCTTGTCGTCCTTGCGCGCTTCCTTGATCAGGCTTTCGGCAAACACTTTGGTATATTGAGGGGCGCCGCCCTTCGACTTCTGCTGCGCGCCGGTGGCGACGTCGAATTTGACGACGCCGTGATATTTGTCCGCGGAATTCTCCGCCGGCTGATAGCCCTTGCCCTTCTGCGTGACGACGTGAACCAGGAACGGGCCATTCTTGGCGTCGCGCACGTTTTGCAGCACCGGCAGGAGGTGATCGATATTGTGGCCGTCGATCGGACCGACATAGAAGAAGCCGAGCTCATCGAACAGCGTGCCGCCGGTGACGAGGCCGCGCGCATATTCTTCGACCGCCAGCGCCCGCTGCTCGAGCATTTTGGTCGGCATTGCCTTGGCAACCTGACGCACGATCTTGCGCAAGCGATGATAGCCGCGCCCCGAGACGCGCCGGGCGAGATAGGCCGACAGCGCACCGACCGGCGGCGCAATCGACATGTCGTTGTCGTTGAGCACCACGATCAGGCGGGAATTCATGGCGCCGGCATTGTTCATGGCCTCATAGGCCATGCCGGCCGACATCGCGCCGTCACCGATAACGGCGATGACGTTGTTCTGGTTGCCCTGGAGGTCGCGCGCGACCGCCATGCCAAGGCCGGCGGAAATCGAGGTCGAGGAATGCGCGGCGCCGAACGGGTCGTATTCGCTCTCGGCGCGCTTGGTGAAGCCGGAGAGGCCGTTGCCCTGGCGCAGGGTGCGGATGCGGTCGCGGCGTCCGGTCAAGATCTTGTGCGGGTAGGCTTGATGGCCGACGTCCCAAACCAGCCGGTCGGCCGGCGTATTGAAAACATAATGCAGCGCGACGGTGAGCTCGATCACGCCGAGGCCGGCGCCGAGATGGCCGCCGGTCACCGCGACAGCGTCGATGGTCTCACGGCGCAATTCGTCAGCCACCTGCCGCAGCTGAGCGGGCTCAAGGTGCCTGAGATCGTCCGGGGTTTTGATGTGGTCGAGCAATGGGGTCTTTGACGAAACCGTCACGCTACGCTCCTTCAAGCTTTCAGACGTCTTTGGCTTTTAGACGAATGTGTTTTTTCGGCCTAACGCCGATAGTTGGGTCCCGGCAGCGGGCCCACGGGATGGAATACGCGAATTTAGCGTCCCCTATGAGGGTCCTTACACTATTATGGGCCGGAAGCGCAATTTAATCGGTAGGCCCTTGGGCGGTGACCTATCGGGAACTCTCAGGCGCTTCAATACCTTAATCTCCGTTCCCCGTTACGCCGCTTAACCTTGTCTCTTTGACGTAACCCGCACCACCTAGGTTCAGTTCATATTATAGCCAGGGGGCCGAGACGTTAATGCGACGAATTGTTTATAAGGGCGGGCGGGTGTGCCGGGAGGATGTGACGGAAATGGGGCGGTCACCGCCGGTCGCATTAACCGGTATCTAGCGAGCGAGTTGCACCGTGGGGCTCGATACTTACCGCAAAAAGCGCAAGTTCGATGTTACCTCCGAGCCGCGTGGCCGCAAACCGCGCTCCGGCGGCGATCGCTATGTCATCCAGAAGCATGACGCGACCCGGCTGCACTACGACCTGCGGCTCGAGCTCGACGGCGTTATGAAGAGCTGGGCGGTCACGCGCGGGCCGAGCCTCAATCCCGACGACAAGCGGCTCGCCGTCCATGTCGAGGATCACCCCGTCGAATACAACTCATTCGAAGGCACTATTCCGGAGGGCGAATACGGTGGTGGCACCGTGATGATCTGGGATCGCGGCACCTGGACGCCCGAAGGCGATCCGCATAAGGGCTATGCAAAAGGGCATCTCGAATTCACCCTCCATGGCGAGAAGCTGCACGGCCGCTGGCACCTGGTGCGCATGCGGCCGCGCCCAGGCGATCGCCGCGATGTGGGCCATGACAACTGGCTTCTCATTAAAGCAAAGGATGAAGAGGCCAAGAGCGGCCGCGCCGCCAATATCATCGACGCCGAGCCGCTGTCGGCGGTGACCGGCCGTTCGATGGAGGAAATAGCCGCCGGCAAAGGCAAGAAGCGCGTCTGGCATAGCAACCGCACTGCGGGCGCGCTCAAAGATCCGCCGAAAGACCCGGCGAAGACTTCCGGCCGGCCGCAATCGCAGCGCGAATTCAAGGCGCAGTTGAAGGCGCTCGCCGCCGCACGGACGAAGCCGGCGAGCAAATCGGCGCCGCGCGCGAAGCCGGCGAAAAAGTCCGCGGCAAAACCGCGGTCGCAGGCAAAACCGGCCGCGGCCAAGGTGGAACGCAAAAGCGGGCGGGCGTCTCGTGCGGGCGCGGCGCGCGCATCGGCGCATTCACGCGGAGGCCTACCTGCCTTTGTCCCGCCGAGCCTCGCCACGCTGCATGACGGCGCGCCGAGCGGAAAAAATTGGCTGCATGAGATCAAGTTCGACGGCTATCGCATCGAGGCGCGGCTCGATCACGGCAAGGTGCAGCTTTTGACACGCAAGCAGTTGGATTGGACGCACCGTTTCAAGCCGATTGCGGACGCGGTCAAAAAGCTCGCCGCGCAAACGGCGCTGATCGACGGCGAGCTGGTCGTCGAGGACGACAAAGGCATTTCAAGCTTCTCGCTGCTGCAGACCGACCTGAAAGACGTCCGCGACGACCGCTTCGTCTATCGCGCCTTCGATCTTTTATATCTCGACGGTCGCGATCTCACGCGCGAGCCGCTCACTGAACGCAAAGCCGCGCTGCAGCGGCTGCTCAAGGGCGAAAGCCGCAGGGGCCTTATCCGCTATGTCGATGATTTCGACGGCGACGGGCCCGCGATCTTCAAATCCGCCTGCGAGATGCATCTCGAAGGCATTATTTCGAAGCTTCGGGACGCGCCGTATCAGTCCGGCCGGTCGACGAACTTCATCAAGATCAAATGCCACAACGAGCAGGAATTCGTGGTCGCCGGTTTCAGTCCGTCGGCGGCGATGCCGAAAGCGGTCGGCGCGCTGATCGCCGCGTTTCACGAGCACGGCAGACTGCGCTACGCCGGGCGGATCGGAACCGGCTATACGCGTGAGACGGCGCGCGATCTGTGGAAACAGCTCGAACCGCTGCGCATCGACAAACCGCCAGTCGCACTGCCGCCGGAGGAGCGGCGCAAGGATGTCGTCTGGGTGAAGCCGCAGATGGTGATCGAGGCCGAATTCCGCGGCATCACCCATGACGGGTTGTTGCGGCAGGCCTCATTCAAGGGGCTGCGCGAGGACAAGCCGGCGCGCGAAGTGGTGCGCGAAACGCCGGTGGCCGCCAGTTCTGCCGCAATGGCGCGGCGCCAGCCGGTGCGCAAATCGGCCAAAGCCGAGGTCAAGGCGCCGTCACGGTCCACAAGCAGCGCCAGAAAAGATGTCGAAGTGGCCGGCGTCCGTCTGACGCATCCGGATCGCGTCTATTGGGCCGACGCCGGCGTCACCAAGGAGGACCTTGCCGCCTATTATGTGCGGGCCTGGGATGTCATGGCGCCGCATATTGTCGGCCGGCCGCTTGCGGTGTTGCGCTGCCCGGAAGGCACCGCCGGAGAGTGTTTTTTCCAAAAGCACATCGCGCAGAACGTCAAGCAATCGTCGCTGCGCCATGTCGTCAAAGCCAAGGAGCATGACGTCATCGCGGTCGAGAAGCGCGAAGAGCTGATCGAACTGGTGCAATCCGGTGCGCTGGAAATTCACGTCCGCGGCTCGCGGCTCGACAGTCTCGAAGCCTGCGACCGTATCGTGTTCGATCTCGATCCGGGTGACGGCGTTGCCTGGAAGGACATTGTCGCCGGCGCCAAGGAGATCCGCGACCGGCTTGCCGCGCTGAAGCTGAAGAGCTTTGCCAAGCTCTCCGGCGGCAAGGGCATTCACGTCATGGTGCCGATTGGCGACGCTGATTGGGAAACCACCAAGACCTTCACCGCGACCATTGCCGCGGCGATGGCCGCCGACAGCCCAGAACTTTACCTCGCCAAAATGACCAAGGCGCTGCGCCACGGCCGGATCTTCATCGATTACTTGCGCAATACGCGCGAGGCGACCTCGGTCGCCGCCTATTCGACGCGGGCGCGGGCGGGCGCGCCGGTGTCGCTGCCGCTGTCGTGGGAAGCGCTGTCGCGCACCACGGGCGGCAATCAATTCACGCTGCCGAGCCTGAAGAAAATCCCCGATGCCTGGGCCGATATCGGCAAAGTGCGGCAGAAGCTGCCTGAACTCGGCAAGACGGCAAACAAGACGCGGCGATAGCGCCGCCGGTCGCCGCGCCGGTAAAGGCGTAGCGACGTTACGCAGCTCCGACAAGTTCCAACACCCGGCAAGGCTCGCAGCCACCGTCGATCAGGGTTTCTTAATCGTTGCGCGCAACGATGCGCGGTGCGCTGGGGTCAAAGCGGCTTGAACGGCCCAGAGCCAACTCTCCGAACAGATTGGGGCATTCAATGCGGGTGTTGGGTAATTGCGTGTTCGCGTTGGCGACGATGTTCGTCGCTCATTTCGCCTGGGCGCAAGATGTCACCGGCTCGATAGGCGCGGCACCGGTCGGATGTCCCGGCAATCCTAACCCCACAGGTAACGTTCTCGGCGTGTCCCGCACTGTCGAAATTGACACTGCGGGCGGTCCCGGCTTCGGCTCCGAGCAGTTCAAGAGCTACGATTTTTTGCAGCCGGGCGAGGTGGTGTTGACCTTCGACGACGGCCCATGGCCGGGCAATACGCCGGCCGTGCTCAATGCGCTTGCGGCGCAATGCACCAAGGCGGTGTTCTTTCCGATCGGCGAGCATGCAATGTGGCATCCCGAGCTCCTCAAGCAAGTCGCGGTGGCGGGACATACGATCGGGTCGCACACCTGGTCGCATGCCGATCTGACGAAGCTTCCCGCCGACCAAGCTCAGGAAGAAATCGAGAAAGGCTTCAGCGCCGTGCATCTGGCGCTCGGTCAGCCCGAATCACCGTTCTTTCGCTTCCCCGGTCTGCGCCACACGCCGGAACTCGTTTCGTATCTGGGTACGCGCAACATCAGCGCTTTTTCCGCCGACTTCGATTCACAGGACTTCAAGATCCACAAGCCCGATCAAGTCATCGCATCGGTGATGATGAAGCTGAAGAAGAACGGCAAAGGCATCATCCTCATGCACGACTTCCAGCATGGCACGGCGCTCGCTTTGCCGGAGCTGCTCACCCAGCTGCAAGCCAACGGCTACCGGATCGTGCAGGTGAAGGCCAAAACTGCGGTGACCACGCTTGCGCAATATGACGAACAGGTCAGCAAGCAACTCGGCGGCGCCACCGCCGATTCCCGGCCGCTGGCGAGCGTCGTGCGCACGATCGACAGCTCGACCTTCAACGATCGTTTCGCCGTGACGCCCGCGGTGCGGTAAGCTTGCGAACGGCGCGTCGGCACCGGGCGATCAAGTCCGGCGCGGCGCGCAGGCGTTCTATGATGCAAATGTCAAACAGCGACGGCTTTTCGTAGCCCGGATGGAGCGGAGCGCAATCCGGGGACGATGGTGAAGCGTAAATGCCGCTCCCGGATTACGCTCCGCTCCATCCGGGCTTCGTGAGAAATAAAACGAAGGAAGCGGAACGCCGACAGACGCAGTGTTTCATGTCCGCACCAGCGGGTGCGGGCGCGCCACGGAGAGATCGGCTCGCGCCGACCCTCCGCTGCGGGCGCGCTCGCCTGTCGGCGTTCCACTGACGGCTCTAACTCACGGGCTTTCGCCCGCTGTGCGCGGCTTCAGGCCATGTTTCCTGGGACGTGGCCGGAGCGCCGGTCTGTCACATCCCCCTTCCGAGGGCAGAACCAAACGCAGTTTGTGCGGGCGTTACCCGCCCCAACCTGTCCCAGTCCAGTGACGCACCTCACGGACCGGTCGTAGTGCCGGCCAGCTGATGCCCGAAGCCGCCCGGGTGCGGGTCGTAACGCCGCCCGCGGGCACCGCACTCGCCCCGGCCTTCAGGTCTACCTCCCGAAGGCGTCCTTCATGAGCGAGATTCGCAATGAATGTAACGTAAATAGTGACATAAGTCAACGGGGCGGTGACGCCATCGGGTACAGACTTTGTATTGAAGATAACTCTGCGATACAAAGTAAATCGCTGTGGAAGGCGTCAAGTGGATCGAATATTTGGGGAGCCCAGGACAACGATGCAAATTAAGGGCGAACTTCTGATCTTTTTGAAAGTTCTGCGCGCCGCGACCTCCAGTCCGGTGAACTGGATTACATGTGCAATAGTCATTGCCACGTTCGTGTTGATCGCAACGGCGCCGCCGCCTCTGGATTATGCTGGAACGAAGGCCGAAGCGGGGTTTATTGCATTTGGCACTCTCTTGTTGCCTTTCTTCGTTCTTTATTTGATTGCGCGACTGATAATCGCTATTTTTGGAAGACGCCGCCAAGCAATCTTTTTCGCTTCCGCACTGTTGGCCTTGCTCACACCCATCGTCATCGGCGTCGTTGCGATAGCTCATTATGATCGTTACAGCAACGTCTCTGCAACACACTCGCTGGTGGCCAAGATTTACGATTCCGAATTGAAGGACAGGACCAATCTTGATGTGCGGGCCGCAAAGCTCATTGATCTGGGAGGAGCGTGTTACCCCGCCGTCAGCGGTTATGAGTGCTGGGTAGTCGTGACCTCGCCAGTCGAAGACTCGGACGTTGCTCAAGATATTGGAGATTGGCACGACATCAAATCAAGCACTCTGCTCCGCCTTCTGCCGGCATACGTTCGATATGGAGAAGTTGCAGTCCAGCGCATCCATGATCGCGTATACTCGGTCCTGAGCCACGATTATCAGGGACGGTGAGGCTGCCGTCACGCCGATTAGTCATGAAGTAGAACCAGCCACCAGCTATCGTCGCATCAAGAAAGACGTGGATGGCCGGGACAAGCCCGGCCATGACGGGGTGGGGGCTTATGATCCGGCGGTCCTCGCAGCCAAACGTCGCCGTCCGCCATTCAAATTTCGATGAATAGTCCTGGAGTTCAGGTCGCGTTCGTCAGCTGCCGCTAACCTTGATCGAAGAACTAGCCCGCGAGCTTGAAGCGCTCCGCCTTCGGTTCGAACCGGGCGCGGAAGACTTCCGCATCCATCGGGTCCTCGAAGCAGTAGCGCACGAAGGCCGCGTAATCATCTTCGACATACATGTCGAACTTCTCGACATGCTCGATCAGGAAACTCAAAATCTCGCTGTCGTCGCAGAGCTGCCGCCGCGGCAGCACCACCTGATACGGGCATTCCTCGTCGAGCTGGCGCAGCCAGTCGCTTCGCTTGTCCGTGCTACATTTGCCGGTGCTGCGTTTGTCAGCGTTGGTTTTGTCCGAATCCGTCATCGCTTTACCCATCGTTCGACCTCTTGATCCGAACGATGGATTGTTCTCTATTTGTTCCAAAAAGTCAAGCAGAAATGCCCATTTTACGGGGGAAACTGCAGGGTCAGCCGCACCACAATAGGCAGGGGATCGGGACCACCGGCTACTCAACATCCAGCGGGGTGGTGCCGGTCGGCTTGCCGCCGGCGTCGAGCGTGATCTTGTCCACGCGCGCCTCGGCCGCCCGCAAAAGCTCCTCGCAGCGGCGCTTGAGCGCCTCGCCGCGTTCGTAAATCGTCACCGATTCCTCGAGCGGCACCTTGCCCTCTTCGAGCCGTTTGACGATCGATTCCAGTTCCTCGATCGCCTGCTCGAACGGCAATTGCTTGATATCGTCGTTGCTCTTCTGCGCCATCGTCTGCCTAGTGTCGTAGCCCGAGGCTGTTTTGCTCCCGGATTACGCACGGCGCAATCCAGGCTACCGAATTATCCACGCATCAGCGCAGTCACATTATCCGCGCATGAGCGCAGTTACATGGGCGGCGACCGAATTGCCCAGCGCCTGCAGGTCGTAGCCGCCTTCGAGCAGTGAGACGACGCGGCCGCCGGCGCAAGCGTCGGCGACGTCCATCAGCTTTTTGGTCGCCCACGCGAAATCCTCTTCGGTGAGGTTGAGGTTGGCCAGCGGATCGCGGTAATGCGCGTCGAAGCCCGCGGAAATGATCAAAAGCTCGGGTCTGTATTCATTGAGCCGCGGCAGGATGCGATCTTCGAAAGCGGCCTTGAACTTGTTGCCGTCGTCGCCCGGGCGGAGCGGGGCGTTGACGACGGTATTGTATTCGCCGCTCTCGCCGATGGCGCCGGTGCCGGGAAACAGCGGCATCTGATGCGTCGAGCAATACATTACCGTCTTGTCGGCCCAGAAAATCTCCTGCGAGCCGTTGCCGTGATGCACGTCGAAATCGACGATCGCGACGCGCTCGACGCCGTGATGGTTCTGCGCATGGCGTGCGGCAATGGCGGCATTGTCGAACAGGCAGAACCCCATCGGCCGCGCCGTCTCGGCGTGATGGCCGGGCGGCCGGGTCGCGACAAAGGCGTTCCTGGCCTTTTTGGCTAGAACTTCATCGACCGCGAGCACCGCGCCGCCGGCGGCGCGCAGCGCCGCCTCGAAGGTGCCGGGCGACATTGCGGTGTCGCCGTCAAGATGGATCAGCCCCTCCGAAGGCGAGGCATCGCGCAGCTCTGTGACGTAGTCCATCGGATGGCAGAGCGCGACGGTCTCCAACGACGCCATCGGCGCCTCGACGCGCGCCAGCGCCTGGAATTTCTCGGCCTCGAGCGCGCGCTCGACGGCGCGCAGCCGGTCGGGACGTTCCGGGTGGCCTTGCGGCACGATGTGCTGCAGGCAGGCGGGATGCGAAATCAGAAGCGTGGACATTTGCGACATTTAAGATCACGCGACGGCGGACGGAAGGCAATTGGGCGCTCGTTAGCGCCCAATTTTTCATTGTTGCACGCCCAAACGGTGCCTGAGAGGAATTCGAAGTCAAGGATAGCCATAGCCAAGCGGGCTATGGCTACCGCCGTTGGCGGCGACCCTTCGGGTCGTCCTTGAGTTCGAATTCCTCTCAGGCAAAATGGTGGTCGCGCAATCAATGAAAGAGTCTGCCTTGGTCAGCATTTGAACGGACTACGGCAGACAGGCTGTCACGACGCCAACGCCGCATCGGCGCCCATCACGCCTTCGGCGCATTCGACCACGGTGCGTTCGATGGCGCCAGCCTGAACCGCGAAATTCTCGGCGAAAAACCGCGTCACCGCGACGCGCGCCGCGGTATCGGCGCCGAGCCGCAGCGCCGCCAGCGCTTCCTTGGCGAGGAGAACGCCGCCGGTGGCGAGCGCGAACAGCCGCAGATAAGGCGTCGCGCCGACCAAAGCTGCGTCGGGTTCCTTCTCGAGCCGGGAGAGCAGCCAATCGGTGGCGCGCGACAGGCTCTCGACTGCATCGCTGAGCCGGACCGGCGCCCAGCCGAAGCCCGGATCGTTGCTGGCGCCGAGCTCGCGCACGATGCCGCGCAGGTCTTCGATATGCGCGGCCACCGCGGCGCCGCCGGCGAGCGGCAATTTGCGGGTGACGAGATCGATCGCCTGAATGCCGTTGGTGCCTTCATAGATCGCCGCGATCCGCGCATCGCGGAAATGCTGCGCGGCGCCGGTCTCCTCGATAAAGCCCATGCCGCCGTGCACCTGCACGCCGAGCGAGGCGACCTCGTTGCCGATATCGGTCGAGAAGGCCTTGGCGACCGGTGTGAGTAGCGAAGCGCGCTGCTCTGCGGCCTTGCGCGCGGCTTCGTCCGTGCTGCGCTCACCGCGATCGAGCGCGATTGCGGTCGCATAGCAGATCACGCGCGCCGCTTGGGTGAGCGCGCGCATCGTCAGCAGCATGCGCCGCACGTCGGGATGCGCGATGATCGGCGCCATTTCGCCGGGCTTGGTACCGGCCTCGCGGCCCTGTTTGCGTTCGCGCGCATAAGCCAGCGCCTGCTGCGTCGCGCGCTCAGCGATGCCGACGCCCTGCAGGCCGACGGCAAGGCGGGCGCGGTTCATCATCGTGAACATGCAGGCCATGCCGGCATTTTCCTGGCCGATCAGGTAACTGACAGCGCCGCCATTGTCGCCGAAGATCATGGTGCAGGTCGGCGAACCGTGAATACCGAGCTTGTGCTCGACGGAATGCGCGCGGACGTCATTGCGTTCGCCAAGCGAACCATCCGGCTTGAGCAGGAATTTCGGCACCAGGAACAGCGAAATGCCGCGCGTGCCCGGCGGCGCATCGGGCAGCCGCGCCAGCACGAAGTGAATGATGTTGTCGGTGAGATCGTGCTCGCCGTAAGTGATGAAGATCTTTTGTCCGGTGACGCGATAGCTGCCGTCCCCGGCGCGCTCGGCGCGCGTGCGCAAGGCGCCGACATCGGAGCCGGCTTGCGGCTCGGTGAGCTGCATGGTGCCCATCCATTCGCCGGACACGAGCTTTTCCAGATAGATCTTCTTCAACTCGTCGGTGCCGTGGGCGTCGAGTGCGTCGATCGCCGCCATGGTCAGCATCGGGCCGTCGGCGAAGGCCATCGAAGCCGCATGCCACATCTCGGTGCAGGCGGCATTGACGATCTGCGGCAGCGCCTGGCCGCCGAAGGCAAGCGGCGCGGCAAGCCCGTTCCAGCCTCCCGCTTGCCAGGCCTTGTAGGCTTCCTTCCAGCCCGGCGCCGTGGTGACGGCGCCGTCCTTGAACGGCGTGCCGTATTTGTCGCCATCGCGATTGAGCGGCGCGATGACTTCCTCGGCGAAACGTCCGGCTTCCGCCAGCACGGCATCGACGTCATCGAGCGTGAGTTCGCCGAACAGGCCTTGCTCGATCGCGGAGGTGAGCGCGGCGCCATGCTTGAGCGCGAAAGTAATATCGGCAAGCGGGGCCTTATAGGTCATGGGAAGCGGCCATCTTTCGGGCACATGGGTCGGGCACGTCCGGCTGGGTGCCTGCGATGCGATTATAGGGACATTATTATTCCGGCCTCAATCGGCGTTACGCGGGCATGATCTAATCCCAAAACCGGTGACCACCCTCGGATCAAGTCCAAGGGCATGCTTTTGGGGATCATGCCGGAGGTGGCGGAATATCGTCGGGCACAAAGAAATCCTGCGCCAGGGGCTGCGCCGGGTCGACGCGATAGCGCTCGAAATCGGTGACGCCGTTTCCGGCAAGGAAATTATCGTCGATCAGAAAATTGCCGGTGAATTCGCGCGACGGCTTGGCAAAGACCGCATGGGCGGCATCGGCCACGATCTCGGGCTTGCGCCCGCGCTGCATCATCTCCGCGCCGCCGAGGAGGTTTTGCACGGCGGCGGTCGCGATCAAGGTCCGCGGCCACAGCGCGTTGACGGCAATGCCAAGCGGGCGCAATTCGCCGGCGAGCCCGAGCACCACCATGCTCATGCCGAACTTGGCCATTGAATAAGCGGTATGCGGTGCGAACCATTTCTCTTTCATGTCGAGCGGCGGCGACATCATCATAATGTGCGGATTGGCGGCCTTCGCCAGATACGGAATCGCGAGCTTCGAGACGACAAAGGTGCCGCGCGCATTGATCTGATGCATCAGATCGAAGCGCTTCATGTCGGTTTGCGCGACCGGGGTGAGCGAAATGGCGCTGGCATTGTTGACGACGATATCGATGCCGCCGAAGCGCGCGGCGGTCTTGGCAAGCGCATCCTGCACCAAGGCTTCGTCGCGGATATCGACCATCAAAGGCAATGCTTTGCCGCCGGCGCGCTCGATCTCATCGGCCGCGGTATAGATCGTGCCCTCTAGCTTCGGATGCGGCGTCGCGGTTTTTGCGGCAATGGCAATATTCGCGCCGTCGCGCGCGGCGCGCAGCGCAATTGCAAGCCCGATGCCGCGCGAGGCGCCGGTGATGAACAGGGTCTTTCCGGCAAGCGACATAACCAATCCCTTTTCTTGTCCTATTTCTTGCGCGCGAAGAAGGCGGCGAAAGCGGCGCGCGCCTCGTCGGATTTCAGCAGCTCCTTAAAATGCATCGCTTCGGTCTCGATGCGCTCCGAGACGCTTTCGTCCTGGCTGCGCATCAGGCGGCGCGCCAGCTTGACGGCGTTTGGCGGCAGCGCCGCGATCTCCCGCGCGGCCTGGAGCGCGGTCTCGTCCAACGCGCCGGCATCGACCACAGTGTTGACGATGCCGGCTTCTTTGGCGTCCGCGGCCGAGAGCGGCCGGCCCATCACTAACAGCGAAAAAGCCCGCGCATGGCCCATGCGTTGCGGCGCCAAGAGGCTCGATGCCGCTTCCGGAATGAGTCCGAGCTTGAGAAACGGCGTCGCGAATATCGCGCCGGTCGCGGCGACGACATGATCGCAATGGAGCAGCATGGTGGTGCCGATGCCGACGGCGGTGCCGCCGACCGCCGCCACCAAAGGCTTCTCGTTCTTGGCGAGAGCATGCAGGAAATCGACCGTGACCGGTTCAAGCCCGCCCTCGGCGCGTTTTTGAAAATCGCCGATATCGCTGCCGGCGCAGAACGCGTTCTGCGCGCCTGCGAGCACGATGCAGCGGATGGCGGCATTGCCGCCGGCCTCGCCCAAGGCGCGCGTCATCTCCGCATACATCGGTTGCGTCAGCGCGTTCTTCTTCTCCGGCCGGTTCATGCGGATGATGCGGACGGCGTCCACATCTTGTACGGCGATTTCCGGCACAATGATCGAGTCGGTCATGGATCCCCTGCGGCGGCCGCCGCGCGCCCGTCGCGGCTCGGCACATTAATATAGGAGACGCATTATAAGTGGAGCCGAGGGCGCCGACAGCGCCGAAAATAGCGGATTTTCGGCTTTGCCGCGGGCGTCGCCGTTCCGCCAGTGCGGCAAATATTGATCCGCCGGGGGTGTGTCGCTATGGTCCGGCCCGCCGATGTCACCGCCGGTGCGGACGACCCGGTCGGCAATCCCAGTGAGCATTGGGGCGTAGCCAAGTGGTAAGGCAGCGGATTTTGATTCCGCCATTCCCTGGTTCGAATCCAGGCGCCCCAGCCATTATTTCAATGGCTTAGCTGAATGCGCTGCTGTGTAACAATCAGCCGGGTATCACCTGGGTATCACGCGAGGTATCGCGGTGAATGAATTTTGCGGCGGCTGCCGGATGTGTTGTGTTGGGTCGGGGCTCGTCCGCAAAAAGCGCATCTGCGACATGGCCGGCGCCGGTTTCTTAAGCGGGTTCGACTTGGTCTAGCGCCGCCAGCCCCCGGACTTGACGAACACGTCTACAGCTTAGGGCGCCGCGTCAGAGGTTGAGGTTTGGAGCGAATTTTCGACCCACTCGCGAAGATCGTTTTGGCGATAGCGAATGAGACGACCGAGGCGACAAAATCGTGGTCCGGTACCGTCCAGTCGATGCCGCTCGAGGGTCCTTACCGACAAGCGCAAGAGTTTCGCTGCGCTCTTTTGGTCTAAGAGTTCGTCCATCATGCTTCCCAAAGTGATCATTTCCTAGTTCGCCGCGAGTGCCTTTCTGTGGGACGGGGATGTGAAAAAAGGCGATCCCGCTCCAATACCCGAAAATCACTCTCTTCCGATGCCTCTGCATTTGGCCTACATGCTTGATCAAAGCTAGACGGGTATGATGGTTGGCATGGGGTTTTTCATTCGCAGCGAGGAACAATACCGAATGGCTGTTCCTCGTAGCCTCGATATGCATACCCTGAAAGTTGCTGCATTAAAGCTCGCTATGACGGAGGATGTGCAATGCTACCTACATCCAGAACGTCTACTCACGATGACGACGAAGAAAAAAGCAAGTCACCAACAGGCTCGGCTAAGTCGCCGAGCTTCAGGCCCGAGGTTGGAGGCGAACGATGCCGATCTCCACGCCTAGTATCGGAAGCTACAAGCATTTTTGCGGTGTCGCTTATCCCGACATTTCGTTGAAACAAGATATTAAACGCCTTCATGAGCTTTGGCATAAGGTGCAGGCTGATCGTAGCCGGGACCGGGTCTACGATTTCCTCACCGCGACGCTGGAATTAATTGAGTGGTGGGCGGTCGAGCGACGCGCTGTTGAACGTGCCGAGCGTGCGCTACGAATAACCGGATTGCTAGTCCCTAAGAAGGCGGACCCGTTTGCCGCTGTTATTGTGGCGAGCGTAGCGCCGGACCGGCTGGATCGACGAAAAACAAGCAAATATGCGCGCGTCCTTCGGCTGGCGTTCGATCGCGGTTGCCGCTCTAAGAAGCTAAAGAATTTTATCAAGAAAAGAGGCGGCCTGAATGCCTGTATCGCCGCTAGGGGGAGGCGGTAGTCATTCAAAGGCTGGGATTTGCGAATGTGTAAAGTAATTGCCGTGAGTGGCAATAGTGGAGTGAGATATGACCAGCGCCAAGCGTCAGCGAGAAAAGTTCAAGAAATACGTGAAAACATCCGGCCAGACATACGGCAATGGCACCGTCTACTTTTGCGAGGGCGACGATGTTGTTACCCTTGAAGAAGAAAACTTCACCTTCGACGGTCCTGAGCTATATAACGCGCCGGAGTTTTGGTTCACCGAAGGAGTGGCGGTCGCACTTGGCTACTGCACAAGCCGCAAATGCGCAATCCGGGCCCTCCAGAAGATAATTGGGCAGCTAGAGGACCGAACGAGCGCGGCGCGAACGCATAGCGAAACTGTTAAAGGGTAGGGGTCAAGGCCGTCCGCTGAAAATCAACGGGTTGGGGGGTCGAACTGTTCGCGACCGTCGTTGCAGCAGGCGTTTCATCAAAGACATCAATCGTGGCCAGCTCGGTACCGTGCGATGCGATGTGCCGCGTTCAAGGTATTGGGAACCAACCTTTAGCTGGAGCAACTGGCTAGTTTTGTGATGAATGCTAGACAGTCGTTCTGATGCGAAAGGCGGTAAATTGACGTCCGCTCTGCCGGTTGAAGGAGAGCAGATGAAAGGCGCGCGGCAACGTCTCTTAATGACCCATAGCGGACATTACGCGAAAAGCCGGCCAGCTTACCGTAACGCGGTCTCATGAATTGGCTCCCGCCGCCGCGCGGTACGCCGCGATGATCTCCGAGCCGGTCGCAAACCACACCTTGTCGTGACCGCCGATGTAGTGCAGCGCCTTGTCGAGATAGCGGATGCGATGCGGGGTACCGATGAGGAACGGATGCAGCGCGATCCCCATGACCCGCGGGCAGCGCGCCCCCTCCTCGTAAAGGACGTCGAAGGCGTCGCAAATCCTCTGCTGGAAGTCGGCGATGCTGATGGACGGCGCGTTGAACAAGGGCATGTCGTTGAGCTCGATCGTGTAGGGAATGCTGTAGAGCCCGTTGTTCATGCGATAGGGCAGGTCGTCGTTGACCCAGTCGCAGGTGTATTCGACGCCGTTTTTGCGCAGCAGATCGATCGTATTCCAGGTTTCCGTCAGCCCCGGCCCCAGCCAGCCGCGCATCTTCTGACCATGGTCTTCGATGATCGCGCGCGTTTCGGTGACGACCTTCGCTTCTTGCTCGATGGACATGCCGGTCAGCATCACTGAATTGGTTAGACCGTGACCCATCAATTCCCAGTGCAGATCGGCGCAGGCTTTCATGATGCGGGGATAAAAACGTCCGACTTCGCCGTTGAGCGCGACGGTGCCGCGCACATTATGCTTGCCGAGCACATCCATGATGCGCCAGATGCCGACACGATTCCCATAGTCGCGCCGCGAATAATTGCGAACGTCCGGCGCGCCGGTGCCGATCTCAACGTGAAAGTGCTCGATATTCGGAATGATCCAGACGGCGACCCTGGCGCCGTTCGGCCAAGCAAAAGACGGATGGTCGACGATCGCCCGATAATTGAAAGGCTGGACAGCGCGAGTCTCGTTCACGCCAGTCTTGTTGGTGTTGGTCTCGTTCGCGTCAACCTGGTTCACAATGCAACCCTTTCTGGAAACGCTTCCGATCTCATCCGCCGTGAAAGCTGCGACAGGACTCGATCGATAAACGTGTGCCGGCCGTCCATCATCGAATGAAAGGGAAATATCGGCAACTCGACACGGCCGCGGCATTGATCATTGCGAGTCGCTCCTGTGCGCAATTATCGTGCGCAATTATCCGGCAAAACGGTCACCAAACTACGGCACGGCCGTGTTGCACGGCCTTTCTATGCCTGATGCATAGGCGGTTGCCTCTCGGATGATCGGTCGGGCGGAAAATCCGCGGGCTTTTGCCGTCGAAATTCACTGGCATGTATTTTGCTCGGTACTGCGCGATTCTGGTCTTTTATTTTTCCGCGGAGTGGCGCGAATGCAGCTCGGTGTGTTCCTTCCGATCGGCAACAATGGCTGGCTCGTCTCCACCACCTCTCCGCAATACATGCCGACCTTCGATCTCAACCGCACCATCGTGGAAAAGGCGGAGCGGTTCGGTTTCGACTTTGCGCTCTCCATGATCAAGCTGCACGGCTACGGTGGACCTTCGCAATATTGGGATTACAATCTGGAATCATTCACGCTGATGGCCGGTCTCGCCGCAGTGACGAGCCGCATCCAGCTCTTCGCTTCCGTCGCGGTGCTGACGATGCCGCCGCCGTTCGCCGCGCGCATGGCGGTGACGATCGACTCGATCTCCCACGGCCGCTTCGGCGTCAACATCGTTTCGGGATGGCAGCGGGCGGAATACACCCAGATGGGCATCTGGCCCGGCCCGGAACACTACAAGCGCCGTTATGAATATTGCGCCGAATACGTGACGATCATGCGTGAATTGTGGGCGACCGGCCGCTGCGATTTCAAAGGCCATTTTTTCCAGATGGACGATTGCCAACTCGGCCCGATGCCGGAGGCGCCGATCAAGATCATCGGCGCGGCACAAAGCGATAACGGTACCAAATTCGCCGCCGAATATTGCGATTACAATTTCTGCGCCAGCTTCGGCATCAACGAGCCGACGAAGTTCGCACCAAGCGTCGCGCGCCTCGTTGAAGCCACGAAGAAGAGCGGTCGCGATGTCGGCGCGCAGATCCTCATCATGATCATTGCCGATGAGACCGACGAAGCCGCCATGGCCAAGTGGGAGCACTACAAAGCCGGCACCGATCTGGAAGCGATCGCCTGGCGCGACGCGCAAGCCGAAGACGATCCCAACAAGGATCCATTGGCTCAGCCCAACCGCTATCGGACCAGCGGCCACAACAAACTGCCGACCACTTCGGGTGTCCTGATCGGGTCCTACGCATCGGTCGCGCGCATGCTCGATCAGATCGCTGAAGTTCCCGGCGTGCGCGGCGTGATGATGACGTTCGACGATTTCGTCATCGGCATGGAGCAGTTCGGGACCCGTATCATGCCGCTGATGGCGAGCCGGAGCGCGATCGGAAAGGCTGCATAGAATCGACGGCTGAGAGCCTGAACGACGACGGAGCCAAATTCCCCGCCGGGACTCACCGCAAGGACATGAAAGCCATGCCAGCGAACACGGCACAAGACGAGACGACACTGGGCGACACGACACGAGGCATCAAAAGTCGCAAGCGCAATCGCGGGCTGTCCCGGCGCAACCTGCTGCGAGGCGCCGGCGCCGCGGCCGGACTCGTGGGCCTCAAGGGCTTTCCGACGGTCTGGGCGCAGAACATCAAAGACGTGACGCTGCTTCACGCCGGGCCGCCGGTCTCTGCCATTCAGCAGATCGCGGATCAGGCAACGAAGGACCTCGGCTTCACGGTCAAGATGCAGTTGGTTCAGAGCGCCGATATGCTCAACCGCCTGCTCTCGCAATCGAGCGCCATGGATGTCGCCGACATCAGCATTCCGTATTTGAAATATCTTGTCGGCCGCAACGTTCTGCAGGCGGTTCCGGTGAGCAAATACAAATACTGGAGTCAGACGATTCCGCTGTTCACCAAAGGTGAATATCCAGACGGCCGCAAAGTGTCGCTGCAAGGGACGGCGCCATACTCGGTTCAGTATGCAACGGGTCCGGACGGGCAGAAATTCGCCGACGGCCCATCCGAATGGCTGACCGGAATTCCCACCTTCACCAATGCCGATACGCTCGGCATCCGGCCCGATTTGACCGGCCGGCCAATCACCAGTTGGGCGGATCTGATCAGCCCGGACTTCAAGGGCAAGGCCGCCCTGCAGGACAATCCGGCCATCGGCGTCATCGACGTGGCGATGGCGGTCGAAGCGCGCGGCGATCTGAAATACGCCAACAAAGGCAACATGACCCGCGACGAGATCGACAAGACCGTCGCGCTGATGATGGACATCAAGAAATCCGGCCAGTTCCGCTCATTCTGGGCGAGCTTCGATCAGTCGGTCAACCTGATGGCGTCGGGCGAGGTGGTGATCCAGTCGATGTGGTCGCCCGCCGTCACCGCGGTGCGCACGCGCGGCATTCCGTGCACATTCCAGCCGCTGAAAGAGGGCTACCGCGGCTGGGGCTATCTGCTCGCGCCGATGCAGCATGTTTCGGACCTCAAGCTCGACTGCTTCTATGAATACATGAACTGGTACATGTCTGGCTTCCCCGGCGCCGTCATCGCCCGCGAAGGCTATTATTCGCCGGTGCCCGAGACCACCAAGAAATTCCTGACGCAGGCCGAGTGGGACTACTGGTACGACGGCAAGCCCGCCGCCACCGACATCACCGATCCCTTCGGCAAGCTGATGGAGAAAGCGGGACGTTCGCGCGACGGCGGCGCATTCTGGGAGCGCATGGGCAATATCGCGGTGTGGAATGCGGTGATGGACGAGGATCGCTATCTGACCCGCCGCTGGAACGAATTCATCACATCGTGACGACCTCCGAGGGAACTGCAGAAGCCGGACGCGAGCTGCGGCAATTAAAGCTGCCGGTGTTACGGATGTCCCCGCAGGCGGTGTCGTGGCTTCAGGTGAGCCCGTTGGCCGTGGTGCTGGTCGTTCTGTTCGCGCTGCCGACGGTGCTGTTTCTGGTCGTCAGTTTCTTCGACTACGACCGGACCGGCATCTATCCGGCGTTCATCTTCGACAATTATCGCGACCTGCTCACGACGCCCGCGACGATCCGGGTCTATGTGAGCTCGTTGCGCTTCGCCGTCATCGTCTGGGCGATCACCTTGGTGCTCGGTTTCTTCCTCGCCCATTTCCTCATATTCCACGTTCGCAGCGGCGTGACGCGCGCCGTGCTGTTCGTGCTCTGCGCCATCCCGTTTCTGACCTCGGGGATCATCCGCACCATCGCCTGGATTCCCTTCCTCGGACGCAACGGGGCGTTCAATCAGATATTGATCAAGCTCAACGTCATCGCGCATCCGCTGGATTTCCTGCTGTTCTCCGATTTTGCCGTCATCCTCACTTATGTGCACCTGTTCACGCTGTTGATGGTGGGGCCGATCGCCAATGCGATGTCGAAGATCGATCCGGCGTTGCTCGAGGCGGCGCGCGACGCCGGCGCGAGCCGCTTCCGCACCATGGTGGAGGTGATCATCCCGCTGTCGAAGACCGGGATCGCGCTCGGCTCGCTGCTCGTGTTCACCCAGGTGATGGGCGATTATTTCGTGGTGAAGACGATGAGCGGCGGTCAGAGCGCCTCCATCGTGTCGGCGCTGTCGACCGAGATCCAGGCCATGCAGTATCCGCCGGCGTCGGCGAATGCCATGGTTCTCGTCATCTTCGTCGCCATCATGGTGGCGGGCATGATGCGCGTGGTCGATGTCCGCAAGGAATTGGCGAGCTAGGGGGCGCGTAGTGGCAGCGGTACCGCAGGGCTACGCTCCGGGTTCCGACGCCGCGCGGCCATGGACCTTCTATGCGCTGGCGACGCTGTTCGGCCTCTTCCTGCTGTTTCTCTACGGCCCCATGATCGTGATCTATGTCCTGTCGTTCCAGGGGCCGAACGGCGGCGTCACCTTTCCGATGGTCGGCACGTCGCTGGTCTGGTTCGAGAACGTTTTCAGGCCGGACCTGACCGCGAATATTCCGGCCGCCTTGGCGCGATCGCTGGCGCTGGCTACGGTGGTGAGCGTGCTCACGGTGGCGATCTCGGTCGCGGCCGCGCTCGGCTTCCGCCGGCGATTTCCTGGCGCCGGCATCCTGTTCTATCTTGCCATCGCCAGCCTCGTCATGCCGGGCCTCTTGGTGGGTTTCGGCATCGGCCTCGGTTTCCAAGTCCTCGGAATCCCCGGCGGCCTGTTCACGTCGGCGCTCGGTGCGCAGCTCACCTGGACCTTGCCGTTCGGTCTGTTCACCATGTTCGCCGTCGTCAATCGCTTCAATCGCAGTTACGAAGAAGCAGCGAACGATCTCGGCGCCAGCGGCTGGCAGCGGCTCATCCACGTCACCTTGCCGATTCTGCTGCCGGGCATTCTCGGCGTCGCCATGGGCGCTTTCACGTTATCCTATGACGAATATGCGCGCACGGCGCTCGCGATCGGCAGCAAGAATACGCTGCCGCTCGAAATCTACGCGCTGCTCTCGAGCGAGACGTCGCCGATGCTGTTTGCGCTCGGGACGCTGACCACCGGGCTATCCTTCGTGATCATCGGCGTGACGATCTTGGGGATTCGCCATATCCAGCGCCGCCGCGTCGCGGCGACGCCGCTGCCTGACATCGCATCATGACATGTTCCGCACGGGAGGCGATGTGGTTCCCAGCTACGATGTAGAGCTTGTTGCCGTCACCAAGCGCTACGGCGCGACGCTCGCGGTCGACCGAATCTCGTTGCGCGTCCCGCGCGCGAGCTATTGCTGCCTGCTTGGACCGAGCGGCTGCGGCAAGACCAGCGTCCTGCGGATGATCGCCGGACATGAGGCGGTCACCGAAGGCGACATCTTGATCGGCAACAAGAACGTCACGGACTTGCCGTCGGTGAAGCGGGGCACCGCCATGATGTTCCAAAGCTACGCGCTGTTTCCGCATCTCACTTGCCTCGACAATGTGGCTTTCAGCCTGAAGATGCGCGGCGTCGCGAAAGCCGAGCGGCGGGCGCGGGCGCTCGAGCTTCTGGCGCTGGTGCGGATGGAGGCGTTTGCCGACAGGCTGCCCTCGCAACTTTCCGGCGGACAACAGCAGCGCGTCGCGCTGGCGCGGGCGCTGATGACCAAGCCGCGCGTCCTGCTCCTTGACGAGCCGCTGTCGGCGCTCGATCCGTTCCTGCGGGTGCGGATGCGCGAGGAGCTGAAAAAGCTGCAGCACGAGCTCGGCATCAGCTTCATCCACGTCACCCACAGTCAGGATGAAGCGATGGCGCTGGCCGATGTCATGGTGGTGATGGAGGACGGGCACATTCGTCAGGCTGGCGCGCCGCGCGATGTATTCGAGCGTCCGCAAAGCGCGTTCGTCGCCCGCTTCATTGGCGGACATAACGTATTGCCGGGCGAACATGGACTGATCGCGGTTCGGACGGACCGTTGCCGGCTGAAGGAAGCCGCGAACGGGCAGCCGCACCTTTCGGGCTGCATCGCGGCTGTCGAATACCAAGGCCCTGTCGTGCGCGTCGTGTTGAAGACGGACCAGGGCGAGGGCGTGACGGTTTTGGTGCCGGACAACGCATTCTATGCAAGGCCAATGCAGGCCGGCGATCCGGCGACACTGGTCTGGTCCGCCGATGATGCGCACGATCTTATGGATGTGTAAACACAAGCCACGCATGACGTCCGCTTATGGCACTTAGCGGACATCGCGGCGACGTCCTGCGAATGTCCGCTTTCTGGGTAGGATTCGACCTGAGCCGACGACAGTGGCGGTGAGACAGGACTGATAAGGAAAGTGCCGTTTCCTAGCCAGTTGCTTGCCGCCCGCCCGCGACTTCTCAGGAGTGAAGTGAGGCCTCCCGCTAAAGTACATCCGCGCGGACATAGATAACACCACGATCTAGCATTTGGAGAACGCGCGCGGCGCCCAGCGATACATCAATTACTCTGCCCTTAGAGAAAGGGCCTCGATCGTTAATTGTCGCAACTACACTTTTACCGCTATTCGGATCGGTTATTCGAACACGAGTACCGAAGGGTAATGTTCGATGGGCGGCCGTCAAGGCGTGTGGGTCGAGGCGTTCTCCGTGAGCCAGCTTGCCATCGCTATAAGAATAAAACGAGGCTAAACCGGAGAAGCTTCGCTCCGCCGCTGTCGCCGTCGCGCTTGATCCGAAACTTCCAATTGTCACTAGAAGGGAAATCGCACAAACAACGTGTCGAGAAATCAACATCGCCACCTCTGATGGGCGGTCAACTTGAAAAATTAAATCACATCTCGAACGCGCAAGGCGTCAAAACAGTTCCTGTCCTGTTAGGCTGCACTGCACAACCTGGAAGTACTGTGACGGCGGCAGCACCGAGATCGCCAACAAAAAAAGCAACGCCGATTTTGTTCCCGTGCTCAGCAAAAAAAGTGGCGATTAAAAAAGCTAACACGGCGTTGCGCGATTGGGCGTTTGCCGGTTGAACGACCGCGCGCCAAGGAACTGATTGCTCCCTGGCCGGTTGACAATTGCGGTCCACAGAGATCGAAAAAATCGGAGACTGACATGCCAGTCCTACTATGGTTGCTGGGTGTTCCCGTCATCGTGATAATCGGGTTAATGCTCACGCACGTGATTTGAAATCGGGCCCCCTCTCGGCGGGGCTTTTTCGTGAGCAACAAATCAATCAAGCTGATCAATCGAGGTTATCAAGCTGATCAATCGAGGTTATCATGGAATTGCTGTTGATCGTCCTCGTCATTGTTCTTCTGTTTGGCGGCGGTGGTTATTGGGGCCGTCGCCGAGGACATTGGTGAAATCCTAAGTCGTGGCGAATTCCCCAGCCGAACCAAAATCGATCCGCCAATCCATTAGGCGCCTACATCCGTATTACTGCTTGCTCTTGCTCGCGATCCCAGTGGCAATCGTTGAGCCACTAAAAATGGCGGGCTTGGTCGTGGTAGGCACCGGTCATTGGATCGACGGCGCGGTTATATTGGCACTGGCATATATTCTCAGCTTCTCGCTCGTGACGCGCCTCTTCAGGATTGTTCAGCCGCGGCTGTTGGCACTACCTTGGTTTAGAGATGGCCGCGCGTGGATCTTGAAACTTTGGCACGCGATATTTGATGACGTTGTCGAGAAGTATCGCGCGTCTCCGGTCATAGGAGCGCTCATTTTAAGAAAGCCCAAGCTGGGAAGTGATCACTCGCGTTCTCCGTTCGCCGGACGCTCTGATCAACGCCAGCTCGCGCCAGGCGATGCGCCAATTCTGGACTGAGAAGAAGATCGTCTAAGCGAAGGCCGTCGTCCCGTCGGTAGCGATTTGCCAACGAGTCCAGAATGTGTAAATGCGCTTTTGGGGATGGGGTAGACATGGCGGCGGATGCAACGCTTGCGCGGTTGCTTTGGCGGGATTGACTAAGAAGACGTTTTTCTTTGCCAGTCTTGATGCTGGCCTCGGCTCACAGCAGGCCAGCAGATTGAGTATTTAGAGATCACGAAATGCACTCGCTTAGTGCCGCCTGGGGCTGCTGGACGAGGCTTTGTCGGCATCGAATTGAAGCCTATACATTATATGTAGTACTGCATATGAAGTACTGCCTGCCAGAGCCTCAATCGGCGATCCTCGGGCGGCGATCTTTCAGCTGATTGAATCGCGGCGGAATTCATCGATCAGCACCCGTTTATTCTCGCTGTAATCGATAGGCACGGCAATCAAATGCGCGCCGCCTTCACGGAACGCGGCTTGGAGCGCCGGGATCAAGCCGTCGGCAGTTTCAATTCGGTGGCCTTTTGCGCCATAGGCACGCGCATAAGCGGGGAAATCCGGGTTGCCGAAGGTCATGCCAAAATCCGCAAAACCATCCACCTCTTGCTTCCAGCGGATCATCCCATAGGCGTTGTCCTGAAGAATGAGCACAACGATGTTGAGATCGAGCCGGACCGCGGTTTCCACCTCCTGCGAATTCATCATGAAACCGCCATCGCCGCACACGGCGAGGGCGCGTTGCTCGGGTGCCAGCAATGCGACGCCAATCGCCGTGGCAAGGCCGGCCCCCATCGTGGCGAGCGCATTGTCGAGCAGAAGCGTGTTCGCGATCCGCGTTCGGTAGTTGCGAGCAAACCAGATCTTGTACATGCCGTTGTCCAGGCACACGATGCCGTCTTCCGATACCACCTGGCGAACCTCGTGCACGATCTGCTGGGGCGTCAGCGGAAAATGCTGTTCCTCGGCGCGTTCAGCGAGATGGGCCAGAATGCCAGCGCGCAAGGGAAGGAGCGCGCCTGCATTCGGCAATTTTCCCTCGATGCGATCGGCAAGAAGCTGCAGGCTCGGACCGACATCGCCAATGAGCTCAGCGTGCGGAAAACAGACTTCCTCGACTGTTGCCGGCAGATATCCGACATGGAGCACTGTCGGGCCGCCCAGGCCCATGATGAAGGGCGGCTTCTCCACGGCGTCGTGTCCAATAGCGATGATAAGGTCAGCGCGGTCGATTGCCTGGTGCACATAGTCGCGCTCGGACAGGGCCGCCGTTCCCATATAGAGCCCGGAGCCGCCTGAGACCGAGCCTTTGCCCATTTGCGTGTTGAAAAATGGAACGCCGAGACGGCCCACGAAATCCGACAATTGCCGCGCAAGCCGCGGCCGGCTCGCAGCCGCTCCGAGCATGACCAGGGGGCGCTGCGCGCGCCGAATAAGATCGGCCGCGTGATCCAAGGCCGCAGCGCTCGCGACCGGAATTTCGATCGGGTGCGGTGGCACCGGCGCAATGTCCTCCGTTTGCTCGCCGGCGATATCCTCGGGCAGTTCGATAAGCACGGGTCCCGGCCGTTCTTGTTGCGCCAGCCGAAAAGCGTCGCGCACGACGGTCGGAATGGTCGCCGCACTGACGATCTGCCGTGCCATCTTGGTCAGCGGCGCCATGGTCGAGACGACGTCAGCGACCTGAAAGCGGCCCTGTCTGCGGGAGCGAATGCCCTTTTGGCCGGTGATCATGATCATCGGCATGGCGCCCAAAAGCGCATAGGCCGCGCCGGTGGTGAAGTTAAGCGCGCCGGGTCCCAGCGTTGCAAGGCAAACGCCAGGGCGACCAGTCAATCGTCCCTGAGTGGCCGCCATAAAGGCTGCGGCCTGCTCATGTCGTGTAACTACCAGCTTAATGGTGGATCGGCGAAGCGATTCGACGACGTCGAGATTCTCTTCGCCGGGCACCCCGAAGATCCGCTCGACACCCTCATTCTCCAAGGCGCGGACAAGCAGATCGGAGCCTTTCATGCTATGCCCTCATCGAGCTGACACTTTCGGTGAAGACTATGTAGCAGAAGAGCATGGAACCGACATTCAGGAAACTGACTATAAAAATCACATTTCCCAGCCAGTCGCGGTTTCCAGCCTGGTTGTACGTGGGACTGTGGGTTATTCGGCCGTCATTGCCAAGAATGTTCGCAATCCGACCAAGTTGTGCGGATGCCTTTGCGACCAACTTACGGAATGCGAAATTTTAGGGGGGTTGGTCAATGGGCTTTCATCGAAGCATGCGAGAAGGCGCTCGGAAAGCGGTAAGTCTGCTCACTTCACCTGCACTTTGATGCCCGGCATTTTTTGACCAAGCTGATTGACTTGCTTTCCAAGCAAGCCCTGAAACTCACGAAGCGCACGGCTGATAGGCCGATCGTTGCGTCTCACTAACGATCGGCGGATCCAAAAATCCTGCACCGGCGTGCCGGAAATAAGACCACTTTCGACGTCGTCAATGAGAGCGGAATAGGGCGCGAGCGTGTGTCCTACACCCGCGACAAGCAATTCGCGGGTTGCCTGAATGGAGTCGCTTTCGGCAATCACATTTAACTTTAAGCCATGGCGAGTAATCGCCCGATCGACAAAGCGACGCGTCGTTTGAGGGGCGGACGCCATTATCATGGGCAATGCCCCGATCTGCGAAATGTCAATCGTCTTCGCCCGTTTACGCTTATTGGCCGGTCCAAAAAGCCAAACCGGCTCGTCGAACAAAGCTTCGGCGGCGAGAAAACTCTCCGCCAGATTTTCGCTGACGATAGCGGCATCAATCTCGTCGGAGAGCACGCCCCTGCACAACTGATGGCTCACGCCCTCGTGGATATGTATCGCAACGCGCGGGAACGCTTTCAGGATATTTCTGACAGGGGTGACAACGAGCGGCGCCGTCAGGGTGGGGGTGCATCCAATGCGGAAAGTGCCGGTCGGCGCGGCGGAATAGTCCGTGATTTCCGCCTGGATTCGGTCCAGAGAGACAAGAAGGGGGCGTGCGCGTTCCATGAGCGCGTTGCCTGCCTCGGTTAAGAAGACGCCGCGCCGGTGCCGCACGAGCAGGGGGGTGCTCAACTCCTCTTCTAGCAGTCCGATTTGACGACTTAGCGCCGGTTGAGCGACGCGAAGCTTTGAGGAGGCCTTTGTAAAGGTGCCTTCCGTTGCGATTGCGATAAAGTAGCGAAGCTGTTTGGCGTTCAAAGCTTCGAGGCTCCTGCTATATCAAAATGCTATATTAGCAGAAGTAATTCTGGATTGGCGACATCGGCGCTTACGTGATTTGGTGCCCGCTCAACGCTGAAAGACAAGAGCCGCGTGCATTTCGCGGCCGATGAGAGTGGGAGGACGCCATGCTAATCGATTGGCACGTTCATATTAATGACCCCAAGTACATGGGAACAAAGTGGTGGCGACATCCGGTTCCTATGACGCTTGAGCATGCGCTTGAGGCGCACGAGCTGATCGGGCTCGATCGCACGGTCATCAGCAACGCCGTTCACTACATAAGATTCTGCGAAACTGAAGGTGAAGCCTTGGCGGCGATTGAGAGCTCCAACCGCCATCTTGCCCATTGCCGCGCTAAGCACCCCGACAAATTGGTCAACATGGCGACCTGCATCCCCGACAGTGGCGACGCGGGACTTCGCGAGCTCGAGAGGGCGGTTAAAGAGGACGACGCTCGAGCGGTGATCATAAACTCAAGCCATAACGGCCACTATCCGGACGAAGATGCCGCTAAGCCATTTTGGAAGCTTGTTGCGGATCTCGATATACCAGTATTTATCCATCCCGGTGACGCCACAACGCCGGCGATGGCAGACTATCGGTTGGCCTCAAGCGTTGGGCGGCCAGCGGACAATTGTCTTTCGCTTGCTCGCCTGATCGTTCGTGGCATTTTCGAAGAATTTCCTAGCGTGAAGATCGTCGGCAGTCATCTCGGCGGCGGCCTTTGCGAGGTCATCGGCCGGCTCGATTACGCTTACGAATTGCTGGAATTCTCTGCGTTCCTCGGCAAGTACGAGCCCGTCATGATCAAGCATCCGCCGCGGCATTACCTCAAAATGCTTTACATGGACTCGGCTTCTTATTGGGCGCCCGCCGCCGAGTGCGCGCTCAAGTCGATCGGCGAAGACCATTTCCTGTTCGGGACGGATTCGCCGCCGATGGTGCCCCTCAAGAAAAAGGGGTTCGATATGATGAGCAATATCGGTATGACGAAATCACAATACGCGAAGGTCATGGGAGGCAATGCAGCGCGGCTGCTGAAATTAAACTGAGCGTCTTTCGAATGGAGTAGCGCCGATGCTCGAAATGGCTCTCCACAGGTTAATTCTGTCGTTGATTCTTTCGCTGCCGTTCACCTCATCAAGCGGTGCGGCCGATTATCCCGTAAGACCTGTCCACGTCATTGTGCCCTACGCCGCAGCGGGCACCATGGATATAGCATCGCGCATTTTGTTCCAAAAAGTCTCGGAGCTTCTCGGTCAACCGTTCGTCGTCGACAACAGACCAGGCGCCGGCGGCAATATTGGGCTCGAGCAAGTCGTGAATTCAAACCCGGATGGTTATACTCTCGGCGTTGCCGATCCCATGACATCATTGTCTGCGAATGTCAGCTTGATGCCCGAGTTGGCCTTCAATCCCGTCAAAGACCTCGTACCCGTGGCGAACTTCGGCTCGACCGGGGTGGCCGTAATCGTGCCGGCGTCTCTTTCCGTCAAAAGCCTGCCTGAGTTTATCGAGCTGGCAAAAAGCAAACCGGGCCAACTGCTCTACGGCTCGACCGGCAACGGCTCGCCGGGTCATCTCAACGGGGAGCTGTTTTGCAGACTGGTTGGCATCAAGGCCGTCCATGTTCCTTACCGCGTCGGAAGCCAAGGTACGACCGATCTCCTCATGGGCCGCGTACAGTTTTGGTTGGCGCAAATCCCAACACGCTTGCAGGAAGTACGGCGTGGAGAATTGCGAGCTCTGGCCGTCGCTGGTACAGAACGATCGGCTGACCTCCCGGATGTGCCGACCGTAAAGGAACTGGGTTACGGAGACTTCGATGCGTCGTCCGACTACACTGTCTATGTGCCAGCCGGCGTCTCAGCCTCAGTCGTGAATACGCTGTTTGCGGCGATTAAGGCAGCGTTACAGGACCAGATCGTCGTGGGGAAATTGCACGCCGCAGGCCTCGAGCCCAAGCTGCTAACCAGCGAGGCGGCCACGAAAGTGTTGAACGACCAAATTGCTCGATGGGCTCAGCTCATAGCTGAAGCAAACATCAGAATCACCAATCCATAATGTTCGCTGCGCAGCCATCCATCTCATGGTGGCGCCATGAGCTTACGAGCGGTGTGCCTAACGCCGATCGTTGAGCGGCATGGAAAGTTTAGCGGAGTCTGTCGCGACCACTAAGATAAATCTGCTTAGCTCGTTCGCGTAATGACAGATTATGGAATGACGTCGACTGTCGCGCGCACCAGGTCATGTCACCTGTTGCGAGTTTACTGCGGGGAGGCGGACGTCGGCAGCAAGTGCGGCCGCAATTTCCGGCCTCATGACGTGGGAGCGTATTTTCCGCCGGTCTGCGGAGTATGTGCGCCCTGTCCGCCACTCTCCTTATGCTGCAGCCGGGTGATGCGCGCCCAGGTCCGCTTGAGCGGATCGCGCACCGTGATGTGTAGCGTGCCGCAACCTTCGCAGGAGAGTTCGATCTTGTCGCCGTCCATAAACGGGTTGAGCCCCCGATGATTGGTCCCAGTCGCCAGAATATCGCCCGGCTGGAGGGTATGGATGGCGGTGACCCACTCAATGCAGCGCGGAATCTTGTGCGCCATGTCGTCGGTATTGAAGTTCTGATAGACCGTGCCGTTATTGGTAAGCGTGATCTGCAGCTTATGCGGATCCTTGATCTCGTCCTTGGTGACGATGTAGGGGCCGATCGGCGCGAACGTATCGCGTGACTTCATCTGGTAGAAAACGTTGGTTGGGGGCACCACGCCACGCGCCGAACCATCGATGAAATTGGTATAGCCAAAAATGTATTTCATCGCGTCAGCCGCCTTGACGTGTGACGCACGCCTACCGATGACGACGGCGAGTTCCGCTTCGCCCTCGAAGATGCTCGCCGCCATATCGGGCAGCGCCATAGCGCCGCGGTCGCCGATGATGGCACCCGGGGATTTCATGAAGGCGTTGATCGGCGCCGGCTCGGAGAGCGTGCCATCTTCCATGTAATTGACCGCCATGCACACGATGTTCTCGGGCTTCGGCAACGGCGGTCGAAGCTTCACTTTCGACAGCGGCTTGCTCTTGCCCTTTTTGGCGGCTGCCGCGAGCCTGCCTTTATACGCGCTCCATTTCTCGATCACGGTGCGGATCACGTCCTGCGGGCCCAGCGCCTTGATGCCTTTGGCGACGGACGAGACATCGACTATCTTGTCGCCGACCACCACGCCCAATTTGTAATCGTCAAAAAACGCGAGTCTCATTTTTGTCCCCTAGCTTTTCCGAGCGTCAGTTAATAGCACCAGAGGCATTTGACACAACAACTGAGCTGCCAACGTTGACGCCTCTGGTTCAACCGTCCACGGCGACTGACTAAGAAATACGCATTTCATAACAAGTGTGTGGGACCGCTAGAAACGCTGCCGCTGCCCCGCAAACCACGAATGTGGCGTCAGAAGTTCGAATCTCCTCGGACGCGCTGTCTTTTCAATTATTTACGCCATTCGCGGGCAGCCTTAGTTAAGATGCAGATCGAATTCGTCGACCAGCGGGGCGGCTTGTTTCACCGTGTCGTCGATAACGTCCTGCATCTCTTGCGGAGTGGATGACATCGGAACGGAACCGGATGTGGCGAGGAGCGCTCGATAGTCGTCTGATTTGAGAATCGGCGTGATTTTGCTGTTGAGCAGATTGATGGCCGGCTGCGGCGTGCCCGCTCCCGCGCAAATGCCGAGCCAGGCAAAAGTTACGATCGGAATTCCGCTTTCCGTCAAGGTCGGCACGTCGAGTGCGGATGCGAGACGCTCTTTACCTGTCACCGCCAGCACTTTGATCTGCTTCCCCTCATAAAGCGGCATCACGGCGAAGGGCGGTCCGACAAACAGATCGAGTTGGCCCGACGCAACTTCATGCAGCGCATCTGCCGCGCCTTTGTAGGGGATGCCGGTCATGCTTATGCCAGTGACCTTTTCCAGGCGCTTCGCCACCAGGTTCTGGCTGGAGCCGATTCCGAGGTGACCGTAATTCAGCTTGCCGGGATTGGCTTTGCCATATTGCACGAGCTCGGCGAATGTCCTCGCCGGATTATTGTTAGAGACTGCGATAGCGTAGTCGTAACGCGCGATGAGCGACACCGGCGCGATATCCGAAACTTTGTAGTGCGCATCTTTGTACAGGAGCGTGTTGACCGGGTCGAAATAAGTGCAAGCCAAGAGCGTGTAACCGTCACGCGGCTGGTTCAGCATGTCATAGGTCGCGAGCATCGATCCGGCACCTGGCTTGTTCTCGACGACCACCGGCTTGCCAAGTTCGCTGCCGAGTTTGTCCGCGAGGAAGCGAATGGGAATGTCGGTCGGGCCGCCCGCGGTGAAACCCACGACAATGCGGATCGGTCGCGCCGGGTAATCGCCCGCCGTGGCGTCTGGCGCGGCAAAAGGCGATAAGGCCGCCGTGATGACGACGAGTATTGAGGCCTTGAGCGCGCGCGTTTCCCGTACAATGCGAAACATTTTTATCTTGTCCTGATATTAGCTTGTTTATTGCGCGCTCATGGCGTGCGGCGGGTTCGTCATGGCAGAAAGTCTTTGATGTCGACGGCGTCGAAATTCGGCGGCAGCGCCATATCGAAGCGGGCGCGCTCCTTGGGCAGCGTTACGGCCGGCTTGGTCGCATCGATCATCCATTTTGTGCCGACGCGCTGGAACGCCTCCACGCCGGGAATGACCGGTGACGCATTATCGAGACCCCACACTTTGACGTTCGGGATGAGGATGACGTCACGGTCAGCGCGTACGCGAGTCGCGAGCGACCACATGATTTGGCGCAGATCCGAGGCATCGATGTCGTCATCGACGGCAATCGCCATTTTCGGTTGCTGATAGGGCCCGGCAAGTGCCGCCATCAGCGCGGTCTTGGCCTGACCTTCCACTTTCGGCCGTAGCTTGATGACGAGCGTCATCAGTCCCGACACGGTCAGAAGCCGCACATCGAGGAGATCGAGGCCGCCGTCGACGACGCGCAGATGTTCCATCGTCGCAAGCTCTATCCCGAGCCCGGTGGTCGATTGCGTGTCGGTCGGCGGAAAGCCGCAATGCAGCGCGTAATAAATCGCGTCGCGCCGCCGCGTGATCGCCTTGAGACGAAATACGTGGGCTTGGCCGGGATCGGGATAGGTACCGGTAACTTCGCCGAACGGCCCCTCGGGCTCGAGATGATTGCCCGGCAGCAATTCGCCCTCGAGGACGATCTCGGCTTCGGCCGGTACATCGATATCCACCGTTTCGCATTTGACAGTGCGAATGCTCTGGCCAAGGAGGCCGCCGGCTAGTCCCAGTTCGTCGATGCCAGGACTGGTCGTATAGCCCGCCGACAGCCAGATTGCCGGATGGACGCCAATGACGATCGCCACCGGCATCGGCAAGCCGCGCGCGGAATATTTGTCATAGACGGCGCGGGCATGACGCGGGAGCATCACAAAGCCGGTCTTGTCGCGGCCGTTGATCTGCTGCCGGTGCAGCGAGAGATTGCCGACGCCGGTATCGGGATCTTTGACAAAGGTGATGCCGGAAGGGATGTAACGCGCGCTGTCACGCGCCGAGACTTGCATCGCCGGCAGATCGAGCAAACTTGCTTGATTGCCGAGCAGTTTCACGTCCTTGACCGGAGCCTTGCCCGCATATGGTGTCGCTGGGATCGGCTTGCGAAACCGCTCCCCGATGTCCTGCAGAAAGGTCGCTTCATCGAGTCCCAGCCCGATGGCCCATTTACGGCGGTCCGCAACGATTTGACTGCACGCCGTCCAGCCCGGATGGCCCTCGATTTTGGTGAACAGACTCGCTTTGCCGAGCTCCGCATAGGTTTTCCATTCGACGGCCGACATGTTTTGCGTCGGATGCACCGGCTTTTGAAAGCGAATGAGTTCGCCGCGGGCTTCGAGCTCGGCGAGGAAGGTGCGATACGATTGGTCGAGATTGTCGCCCTGCATCGGAGCGCGATGGGTGATGGCTTGGCTCATGTCGCATTACTCATGGCATGCATCTTTGGTGTGAAGCAGAGTCTTCACGACTTCTCTGATCTCGCCGCCGGCGGAATTTAAGGAGCGTATTCAGGCCGCTTCGGCGTAAACACATCGAGGTTGATCACCGGCTCGTCGCCGATGACTTCACCCCAATGCGTGACATTCGACGGGATGACGACCAGCCCGCCCGGGCCGATATCATGGACCTGGTCGCCGATGTGAAAGCGCAGCGTGCCGGAGACGATATAGGCGATCTGTTCGTGCGGATGGCTGTGCGGCCGCGGCTCATGCCCCGGCATCAGGCGGTGCAGGGCGACGGTAGCGGCGCTTCCGGAGAACGCCTTTTGCTCGACGCCCTTGCGGATCTCCCTCCATTCCATCGCGCTCCAGTCGATTTTGTGGATGTCCATGTCGGTCTTCTCCATTGCTATTTTGCAGAGCCAGGTTATTTCGCGGAGCCAAGCAGGCCAGTCGGTCGGATGAACAGGAACAAGAGAAGTATAGACAGCGCCGCGATGTTCTTGAATGCCGAGCCGAGATAGACGATGGCCAGCGCCTGGACGACGCCGAGAAAGATGCCGCCGGCGAGCGCACCGAGCGGCCGGCCGAAGCCGCCCACGATTGCCGCGATGAAGCCGCTGATGGCGAAGGGCACGCCGAGATTGAAGGCCGTATATTGCGTCGGCGTGATCAGCACGCCGGCGAAGGCGCCAAGCGCGGCACTGAGCCCGAAGGCCAGCGCCAGCATGCGCGACACGGGAATTCCTTGCAGCGCCGCGGCGTCGCGATCGATCGCGCAGGCCCGCATCGCCTTGCCGGTCTTGGTCGAAGAGAAAAACAGCGCCAAGAGCGCGATTGCCAGTGCCGAGCCGCCGACAATCCAGAGGAACTGAAAGCTTATGGCGAGAGTGCCGACGTGCAATGGCGGCCGGTCGGTGAACATCGGCAGGCTTTTGGGCTGATCGCCGGCGACGATCAAGGTCAGGCGCTCGATGACGGTTTGCGCCGCGAGCGTGGCGAGGATCATGACGAAGGTCGCTGATTGGCGGTCCCATAAGGGACGCACGACAATGCGTTCGAGGACGACGCCCAGACCGGCGCAAATGACAATGGCCAGAATTCCGGCAAGCGGCAGGGGAATGCCGTAGCTCTTCAGCGCCGCGCTCGCCACCATTCCACCGAGCATCACGAAGGCGCCTTGCGCGAAATTCACGATGCCGCTGGCGTTATAGATGACGCAGAAGCCGATGCCGATCAGGCCGTAAACGCAGCCTATCGCGACGCCGCTGGCAATCGCTTGCATGACGAGGTCAAGCAAGGGCGGCCTCCGCTTGCCCGAGATAGGCGGCGATGACGTCGGGGTTCTGGCGCACCTCGGCCGGTGTTCCGCTGGCGATGACCCGGCCGAAATCCAGCACCGCGATCCGCTCGGCCACATTCATGACCAGACTCATGTCGTGCTCGATGAGGAGAATCGCAGTCCCGGAGGCGGCGATCTGCCGGAGCAGATTGGCGAGGCGCTGCGTCTCCTCGCGATTGAGGCCGGCGGCCGGCTCGTCGAGCAACAGCAATTTGGGCTCAGCTGCGAGCGCGCGCGCGATTTCGAGGAGGCGCTTTTGTCCATAGGGGAGGGCGGAGGCGAGGATGTCGGCGCTGTCGGTGAGTCCCGTCTGTTGCAGTAGGGCGCGTGCGGCCGATTCCACTGCCGCTTCTTGCCATATCGCGAGGTTCGGTATCAGTGCGGTAAGAAGGCCGCCGCGGGTGTGAAGATGGCGTCCGACCTTGACGTTCTCCAGGACCGTCAGGTCATCAAATAATTGGACGAGCTGAAATGTCCGAACCAGCCCGCGTTTGGCGATCCGCTCCGGCGCGACGCCCGTAATGTTCTCGTCCCCGAAAAAGACGTTGCCGGCGGTCGGCGTATTGAAGCCCGAGATGATATTGAACAGGGTGGTCTTGCCGGCGCCGTTCGGACCGATGATCGCGGTGATGCCGCGCCGGGGAACCTCGAGCGAAACGTTTTCGAGGGCGACGAGGCCGCCGAACCGGCGCGTGACATTATCGAGCCGCAGGATGCTCATAGAGGCTTCCTGCGCGGAAGCGACGACAGGAGTTTCGGCAGCGACGCAATGCCGCCGGGCGCATAGATCAGGATCAGGATCAGAACCGCGCCATAGGCGAGGTCCTGATATTCGTTGAAGGTGCGAAATGTCTCCGGCAGCAGCGTCACGATCAGCGCGCCGAGCGCCGGGCCGGCAAAGGTGCCGATGCCGCCGATATAAAGCATGGTGAAGGCGAGGACGACCAGCAAAGGTGCCGATGCCGCCGATATAAAGCATGGTGAAAGCGAGGACGACCATGTGCAGCCCGAATACTTCAGGGCTGACGAAGCCGACGGCATGTACGAACAAGGACCCGGCCAGCCCCGCATAAAACGCCGAGATCATGAACGCCGAGAGCTTGTAATGCGCGACGTCGATGCCGAGCGCACGCGCGGCGTTCTCGCTGCCGGCGATGGCGACGAAGGCGCGCCCGAGCCGGGAGCGGCGAATGCCGGCCGCGGCGAGCACGCCAAGCGCGGCGATGACGATGAGCAGAACCAGAACGCCGCGATCGGACGTCACGGTGAAGCGTCCAATGCCGAGCGGCGGAATGCCGGAAATGCCCATATAACCCTGAGTCACCGATCCCCATTCGACCGCGACGTCGTAGGCGATCAGGCCGATGGCAAGCGTCGCCATGGCAAGATAGTGGCCGCGCAGGCGCAAGGTCGGGTAGCCGATGATCAAGGCGCAGGCGAGGACGCCGGCGAGGCCGAGCGTAGCCGCGGGAAGCGGCTCCCAGCCATAGGTCGCCGTCAATACCGCCGACGCGTAGCCGCTCACCGCGGCGAAAGCACTGTGACCGAAGGAGACCTGGCCGGCATAACCCATGAAGATGTTCAAGCCGGTGACGAAGATCGTGTAGATCGCCGCGATCTGCATCACGGTCATCAGATAGCCACCGCGGATCAGCACGTAAATAACGAGCGCTGCGGCGAGGCTCCACACCGCGAGCAGCGCGGGATTGCCGCCGCGCCCGGCCCAGATCGAGCCGCGCTTAGCCCAGATAGAAATTAGCGAGTTCATCGTGCGACTTGACGGTGCGAGGATCGATTTCGGCGGCAATGCTGCCGACGGACATGAGGTAAGCGCGGCGCGCAAGCCTGAGCGCCAGCGGCGCCTTTTGCTCGACGAGCACGATCGGAAGGCCGTTGCGATTGAGCTCGCCGAGCTTTTCCAAAATTTCCTCAATGACCCTGGGCGCGAGCCCGAGCGATGGCTCGTCGAGCAGGAGGATCTTCGGGTCCGCCATCAAGGCCCGGCCGATCGCCAGCATCTGCTGCTCGCCGCCGGACAATGAGCCGGAAGCCTGCGGCAAACGTTCTTTCAGGCGCGGAAACAGCGCCAGCACGCGATCATGCCGCCGCGCAAATTCCGCGCGATTGCCCTTCAAGAGATAGGCGCCGAGTTCGAGATTTTCCGCAACCGTCATCGGCCCGAAAATGCCGCGCCCCTCGGGCACCAGGACGAGCCCGCAGGCCGCAGCCGCCACCGGGTTGCGCCGCGGCACGTCGGCGCCGCGAAAGCGAACGCGCCCTTGGGTCGGAACGAGGCCCAGCAGTGCGCGCATCAATGTCGACTTACCAGCGCCGTTCGGGCCGAGCACGGCGACGAGCTCGCCGTCATCGACATGCATGTCGACGAGTCGCAGGGCTTCGACGTGGCCATACCACGCGGAAAGCCCTTCGACTTCGAGCATAGGCGCCATCGTCGACGTCACTTCACCACTTTGACTTGGCCGTCGATGATCGTCGCCAGCAGCAGCGGATTTTCCGTGATGCCCTGATGATTGGTGGCGGAGAAGTGATAGATCCCCGTCGTGCCTTGGAATCCGTCGATGCTTTCCAGTGCATCGCGCACTTTCGGACCGTCGGCCGCTTTCGCCTTCGCGGTCGCAGCGGAAATCACCGTCACGGCATCCCAGCCGCGGCCGGCCCAGTTCGGATCGCGATCGCCGTACTTCGCGCGCCACGGTTCGAGGAATTTTGCAATTTCCGTCTTCAACGCGCCGGCGGGAAGCACGTCATAGATCTGCGCCGGCGAGGCCACGAAGAAGAACTTGTCGCCGAGCACCTCAGCCACCGGCCGGAACACGGCGACGTCCTCGAGGCTCGTCAACATGATCATGTCGAGGCCGAGCTGCTTGATATTCTTCGCCGCGGTCAGCGTCGTGCCGCCCAGCCCGATCTTGATGATCGCGCGGGCGCCGGCGGCGTACATTTTCTGAATCTGCACGCTCAGATCGGCGTCGTCGGTCTTGTATTGCTCGTTACCGACGATTTCGAGGCCGTAGTCGGCCGCTTCCTTCTCTGCCGCCGCACTTTGCGCATTGGCGTAAGGCGAGGGGTCGTGCAGGACGCCGATCTTCTTGATCGTGGTCTTGTTCTTGAGATAATCGAGCCGCGTCTCGACTTCGAAACGGGGCGGCGGAATGGTGGTGAACGCCCAAGCCACTTGGTCCGGCTGCTGCGGCAGGATGGAGCACAGCACCATGGGCGTCTCGGCCTTCATCACTAGCGGCGCCGCGGCGAAATTGCCCGCCGACACGCAGCCGCTCGCGAACACGTTGACATTGTCAGAGCTGATCATCTTGCGATAGGCGGTCACCGCTTCCTGCGGTTCGGACCGATTGTCCTCGACGATGACCTGAACCTTGCGGCCCAAAATGCCGCCTTTGGCATTGAGTGCATCGACTGCGACCTCGACGCCGTCGCGCCAGGCGCGATCGACGGTCGCCGCGTAGCCGGTGAGGCCGGCGGACATGCCGATCTTATAGACGTCCTCGGCCTGCGCCGTACCGGCGGCGAGCAGAGAAAGCCCGAGCGCTGCGATGGAGCAATTGGCGATGGCGCCAAAAGCGTTGTGAGACCGTTGAGACTTGAACATTACCCCTCCCTCTACTCTTGTTGTTTCGACCGCGTTTAAACGCAGTCTGCGTGCTGGTTCGTCGGCTAGTCGAAGATGAATTCCCGCATATTGGGGATCTTCAACACCTCGTAGGCGGTCGAGTTCAATTTCAGCGAGATGGCCTTGGTGCAGGCGCGCAGCAGCTGAAGCTGCTCCGGATCCACCGGATCGTGGACATGCTGCGTCGTACCGACGACAGCGATGGCGCCGACCAGCTTGTTGCCGAAGTCGAGGATCGGAGCCGCGACGGCGGAAATGCCGAGCACGGTTTCATCCATGGCGACGTCGTAGAGTTGCTCGCGGATGCGCGTCAGTCTTTGCCGCAATTGCGCCGGATCGACGATGGTGCGCGGGGTGAGCGGTTGCAGCTTGCGGGCGAGAATGCGCTGCTGCAGTTCGGGCGGCGAGAAAGCGAGCGTGACCCGGCCTTGCGCCGACGAATAGGATGGCAACCGGTAGCCGAGCCGCACCGAGATGGTCACCAGATTGGGGCTGTCGAACACGGCATTGGCGATGGCGTCGCCACTCGCCGGCAGGCTCAAAACCACGGTTTGGCGGGTGAGATCGCGCAGCCGCATCATATAGGGCTCCGCCAGCCGCCTCAGATCGAGCTGATCGGCCGCGGCCTGGCCGATATGCGCAAGCTTCGGCGCCAGCCGATAGCATTCGGTCTGTGCGTCCTGATCGACAAAGCCGAGAAATTTCAGCGTCGACAGATGCCGGTGGATTTTCGCTTTCGGCTCGCCGAGCGAGTGGGCGAGCGCGGTCAGCCGCACCGGCTGGGCGGCAGCGGCCAAAGCCTCGATGATCTGTGCGGCGGTGACTACGGATTGAATGACGCCCGAGCCCTGGGCCCTTTCGTCGTCATCCGTCGCTTCAAGCGCATCCGACATCATACAAGCGTTTCCTGCGGCCTCAGAAAGTTGTATCGCTGTGAGAGACATATTTCTTATTTACGGAACACCTACCTATAAATATATCACGCGTCAATGCGCTTGGTATTTGATCAAGGGCTACTTCTCGTATATAAACGATACTCAGTATCGCAATAAGATACACTGTATCGTAAAAAGGAAGCCCACGGAATGTCGCGTTACGCGCTCGCCGTTGATATTGGCGGTACCTTCACCGACGTCGTTTTGCGCAGCGCGTCGGGCCAAACCGTCGTCGACAAGACCCTCACCACGCCGGAAAGTCTCGACATCGGCTTTTTTCGCGCTGTTGACTCGGTTCTGAAGAAGGCGGGAGTGGCTTCCACCGCGGTGACCGATGTCATCGTCCACGCCACCACCGTTGTGACGAATGCGGTCATTGAACGCAAAGGGCCGAAAACGGCGCTCCTAGTCACCGAAGGCTTCCGCGACATTTTGACCATCCGCGACGAGCATCGGTACGAGATGTTCGATCCGCAGATCGAATTTCCCGAGCCGCTGATTCCGCGAGAACTGACATTCGGCGTCATCGAACGGGTCCTGGCGACGGGCGAGGTGCTCACGCCGCTCGATGAGCGGAACGCCGTCACCGCCGTCGGCGAGCTCAAGCGCCAAGGCGTGGTCTCGGTCGCCGTCTCCTTCCTCAACGCCTATATCAATCCCGCGAACGAGCGGGCGATGCGCGACCTCATCGTCAAACATGCGCCCGGCATGTATGTGTCGATCTCGTCCGACGTTGCCCCGCAAATCCGCGAATATCCGCGCACGTCGACGGTGGCGATGAATGCCTATACGGCGCCGATCACCGAGCCTTATCTCGAAGCCCTGCGCGCCGGATTAAGAGAGCGCGGCTTCGCCAACGATCCCCTCATCATGCTGAGCAATGGCGGCGTCATCGGCATCGACATTGCGAGCCAGTTTCCGGTGCGCATGGTCGAATCCGGTCCGGCGGCAGGCGCGCTTGCTGCGGCTTATTTCGCCGACGTACTCGGGCTCGACCGGCTGTTGTCCTTCGATATGGGCGGCACGACCGCCAAAGCCTGCATTATCGAGGATCGCCAGCCGCTCGTGATCGGCGATTTCGAGGTCGACCGCATCTACCGTTTCAAATCCGGCAGCGGCCTGCCGATCCTGATTCCGTCCGTCGACATGATCGAAATCGGCGCCGGTGGCGGCAGCATCGCTTCCGTCAGCGATCTCGGGCTTCTCAAAGTCGGGCCGCAGAGCGCCGGCTCCACGCCGGGGCCGGTTGCCTACGGACGCGGCGGCCAAAAACCGACCGTCACTGATGCCGACCTGGTGCTCGGTTATCTCAGCGCCGACAATTTTCTCGGCGGCGACATGAAGCTCGATCGCGCCCAAGCTGAAAAGCAGCTCAGCAAGCTCGCAGAATCTCTCGGCACGACCACGCTCGAGGCTGCGGCCGGCATTTACCGCGTCGTCGGTGAATCGATGACGGCTGCAGCGCGCGCCCATGCCGTCGATCGCGGCATCGATTATCGCGGGCTGCCGCTATTTGCCTTCGGCGGCGCCGGCCCTGTTCACGCTTGCTACGTGGCCGATTTGCTGGACAGTCCGGTCGTTATTTACCCGCCGCTGGCGAGTGTGCTCTCCGCCTTCGGCACGCTGGTCACGCCGCCGCGGCTCGACCTCTCGCGCGGCGCGCTGGCGCGGCTGTCCGCGCTCCATTGGCAGCGCGCCGACGACATTCTCACCCAGCTTGTGGACGATGCGCGCAAGGGGCTCGCCAGCGCGGGCTGTGCGCCAAGCGACATCACCTACCGCTTTGGCGCCGATATGCGTTATTTCGGCCAGCAGAACGAAGTGACGGCATGGTTCGAAAGCGATCCCCGGCGTAAGCACGACCCAACCTGGCTGCGCGAAGTCTTCGAGCTGGGCTATGAACGACTGTATAGCCTGCGCCTGCCGGAGGTCGACATCGAAATCGTCAGCTGGCGCATTGTCGCGACCGGCCCCGCGGCGTCGCGCGACAGCGTGCCGGCGCTCTCCGCCATGCCGGGAAAGCCGCGCAACAAGCGCAAGGCGCGCTTCGGCGGCAAGGACGTCGATGCACCGGTCTATGCGCGCGCCGATCTTGCCTGCGAGCAAATCGTGCCAGGTCCTGCGATCATCGAAGAGCGCGAGACCACCATCATCATTCTTCCCGGCTGGCAGGCCAAAGTCGATCGCACCGGATGCATTATGGCGTCCAAGGAGGAATGAAGATGGACGGTATCGAACTCGAAATCGTCTGGAGCAATCTGATTAGCATCGTCAGCGAGCAGGCAAAGGCGCTGCGGCGCATCGCGTTCAGCCCGATCGTCCGTGAAGCCGGCGATCTCGCCAACGCGCTCTTCGACCGGCGCGGCCGCATGGTGGCGCAGGCCGTGACCGGCACACCCGGCCACATCAATTCGCTGGCGGCGGCGGGCAAACACTTCGTCGAGGCCTTTCCAACGCAGACGCTTAGTCCCGGCGATGTCCTGATTACCAACGATCCCTGGCTTTCGGCCGGGCATTTCTTCGACATCACCGTGATGTTGCCGGCGTTTCACAAGAACCGCCTCATCGGCTTCTTCGGCTCGACCATCCATCACACCGATATCGGCGGCTACGGCGTCGGCGCCGGCGCGCGCGATGTGCATGAAGAAGGTCTGTGGATCCCGATGCTCAAGCTTTATGAGGCCGGCGAACCGAGCAAAGTCTTGCATGAAATGATCCGGCGTAACGTCCGCACGCCCGATCACGTCTTTGGCGATCTCGCGGCTCAAGTGTCGAGTGGCCGGCTGGCCTGCAAACGGCTGTCAGCCTTGCTCGATCGGCAAGGTTACGATGACATTGACGAAATCTCGGAAGAGGTGATCTCGCGCTCCGAACAATCGACCCGGCAGTCGATCCGCAAACTCAAGCCCGGCACTTTTCACGGCGAAAGCCAATTCGATGTGCCGGGCGGTGACGTTATTACGCTTAAGACCGCGGTGACGATCGACGCCAAGGAAGGAGAGATCCACATCGATTTTGCCGGGAGTTCAGGGCAAAGCCCCTATGGCATCAACGTAGTCATGAACTACACCCATGCCTACAGCACCTTTGCCATTCGCTCCTGCCTTGATCCCGAACTGCCTAACAATTTCGGCAGTCTCGCCCCGATCAAAGTGACCGCGCCGGAAGGCTGTATCGTCAATTGCAAATATCCCGCGCCCGTCAACGCGCGTCACGTTGTCGGCATGTATGTGCCGATGCCGATTCTCAAAGCGCTTTATCACGTCATCCCGGACCGCGTGCTGGCCGAAGGATCGGGCGCAGTCTGGACGATCCAAATTCAAGGTAAGAACGCTGACGACTCGCCGTTCACGAGTTCGATGTTCAATTACTCTGGCGGCATGGGCGCGCGCCGGACTAAGGACGGACCTTCGGCGACCTGCTATCCGACCGGCGTCGCGGCCGTGCCGGTCGAAGTACTGGAGGCGTCCATGCCGATCGTGTTCAACAAAAAGGAACTTCGCATCGGTTCTGGCGGTGCCGGCGCATCCCGCGGCGGCGACGGGCAAACGATCAGTTGGCGCATGCGCACCGCCAGCCCATGGCTTCTCAATGCGGTCGCGAGCCGCACTACCTTTGCACCAGAAGGTCTCGGCGGCGGCGCGCCAGGCGCGTCTGGCCGTTTTCTGGTGAACGGCAAAACCGTAACCGAAGCGCGCAAGATGGTCATGCAGCCCAATGACGAAGTGACGCTCGAAACGCCGGGAGGCGGCGGCTATGGCCGGCCGAGTAACCCGATCTGATCGAGTGCTACGAGTATTGAGGACGACCATGATCTCGGCCAGACTACGAATCTGCGGATGGAAGTTCGAACCTCTTCGCGCTCAATTCCTTCTGGCTTGGCGCAACTGGCACCCCATTACCAATGCCGCAGCAGGCAATTCCCACCATCAACTGACTAACAACGTACAATTTCTTAATCAGTCGAATTCGTTGTGCGCGGACCTTCCGCCTTGGTGTCTGCTTTTGAGCGTAGAGGCCGCCCGCTGCCACACTTGCCCTGGCCGCAATGCACGGAATCGCTCTGCCAGAATTCCCCTAGACTGCAAGGCTTGGTCAAGCTCAATAGGCGGCGCATCGATTGCCTCGTCGGTCAGCTGGAACGTGCCGTAATGGTGGCCGAATGCCAATTCGGCGCCGCAATCGATGAATGCCTGGGCTGCCTCGGCGGGATTCATATGCTGATCGCGCATGAACCAGCGCGGCTCGTAGGCCCCGATCGGCAAGATCGCGAGTTGCAACGGTCCGTAGCGCTGGCGTGCTTCCCGGAAATAGCGACCATCCCCATAGGCCGAGTCACCGACGACATAGATGCATCCGCCTGGCGTTTCGATGATAAACGATGCCCATAGCGACATGTTGCGGTCGGACAGGTTGCGCGCAGACCAATGTCGCGCGGGAACAAGCGTTACCGTCACACCCGATCCGACATCCACCCGATCGTCCCAATCGTATCCCTGTGCCGCGATTATAGGATCGTGATTTCTCATGATGGTGTCGTTGCCAAGGGGCGTGATGACGCGCGGGCAATGTGCAGCCGCGAGCCGCGACAGGGTGGTGACATCGAGATGGTCGTAGTGACCGTGCGATACCAGCACGACATCGATCGGCGGCAAGTCAGAAAATGCAATACCCGGATTGTTGACCCGCTTTGGGCCGACCAAGCGGAACGGCGACGCGCGATAAGCGGAAAGGCGACGCGCGCTGCGACCATACCGGGTCGATCAGCATATTGAGACCCGCAGTTTGAATCAGTAGGCTGGCATGGCCGACATAGCAAATGCGCCAAACCGAACCTTCAACGCGTTCCGGCGGATGGTCAACGTAAGGTGATGGAGCCCAGGCCGGCCATTTCGACTTGGTGGCACGCCAATGGCGATCGATGACCCAACGCAACAGGTCACGTCGGTTTCTTGGCGGCACGCCGTGCGGGTCAAAAAACCGCTCGCCGTCAAAGTGATCGGAGATTGGGCCTTCGTAGTACCGCGACATTCGGGTCACATCTTACCGACGAATTTTGCTTGAAGGAAAACCCATGGACCTCAAACTCAAAGGCAGACTTGCTCTGATCACAGGCAGCACCGCAGGGATAGGACTCGCGATCGCGACAAGCTTAGCCCGGGAGGGCGCTCGCGTCATTATAAACGGCCGAACAGCAGCCGGAGTCAGCAAGGCGGTCACCACAACGCAGGCCGAAACCGACGGCGATGTCACGGGATTTGTCGGTGACCTCAGCGCAGCTGCGACGGCGGAAGAACTAATCCGCAGCCATTCCGACATCGAGATCCTCGTCAACAACCTCGGTATCTTCGAGCCGAAGCCCTTTGAGGAGATTCCGGATGGTGACTGGGTAAGGTTCTTCGAAGTTAACGTGCTGAGTGGGGTGCGTCTTGCGCGCCTGTGCTTGCCGGCTATGAAACGGGCCAATTGGGGACGGATCATCTTCATTTCGAGCGAAAGCGC